>OBCH01000008.1_pt1 | contig 80123 bp, 65 predicted proteins | sample 1495941 | NCBI WGS metagenome assembly OBCH01 (sample SAMN03418276, study PRJEB22391) | human gut metagenome | biome: human-gut; feature: organic feature; material: feces | host: Homo sapiens | place: Tanzania | collected 2013-01
TGTATATACAGTTGCTTTGCTGAACTTCGACTTGGAAGAAGAGGCATTTGACAAGGATGATATCAACCATGATGTGGGCTTGCTTGACAAGAAGACTCTTAAGGTTTTTAATGACAAACTTTCTTTCAAGTATGTTGAGATAGCGAAGTTCAATAAGACAGAGGAGGAACTTGACACGCTTTATGATAAGTGGTTGTATGTGTTGAAAAACCTTTCCCGATTGGATGAGCGTCCTTCAGCCTTGAAAGAGAAAGTGTTTACTAAACTCTTTGAGGAGGCCGAGATTGCGAAGTTCACCCCAACAGAATTGAAAGAATATGAGGATAGTTTGAAGGCTTATCGTGATGTCAAGAACTCTATAGATACGGCTTTGGAAAAGGGACGTGAGGAAGGTATGGCTAAAGGCTTGGAAAAGGGTCGTGAGGAAGGTATGGAAAAAGAAAAGATATCTACAGCCCGCCGCCTTTTGTCAATGGGGCTTTCTGAAGAGCAAGTATCAACAGCCACCGAACTTCCGCTGGAGGAAATTCAGAAATTGAGGGAGCAAGTCTGAATCTGGTTGAACTTTCAGAAAAACAATATAAAAATGGGGAAAGAATATGAGGATAGTTTGAAGGCTTACCGTGATGTCAAGAACTCTATAGATACGGCTTTGGAAAAGGGACGTGAGGAAGGTATGGAAAAAGAAAAGATAGCCACTGCCCGCCGCCTTTTGTCAATGGGGCTTTCTGAAGAGCAAGTATCAACAGCCACCGAACTTCCGCTGGAGGAAATCCATAAATTGAGGAAATAAGTCTGAATCTGGCTGAACTTTCTTGGAAATGACACACGATGAAGGGTGATGAAGGGTTAAATTTGACCTTTCTCTCTCGAATCCCCTGTGTTTATCGGCATTCCGGGCGAAAAGATGAAGGGTGAAGGGTATTTTGTGCATTCTATTATTTATAAATGCGGATGCTATTTTTCTAACTGCTTATGCTATTTTTCTAACTACTGATGCGATAAAATTGCCTGCTTGTAGCACAATTGTGCCCTGCGATGGGCACAATTGTGCCTTTCAAAGAGCAATTTTACATAAAGCCATATGCCTTATTGGAAGGTTTCTTCAAGAGTTAAGAAGTTCAGAAGTGGCTCGCGCGTACCTTATTATATATATACTCTTACTTCTTTGACTTCAGCACAAGAGAAAGTTACAGTACACAGTTTTCGCAAGTATGCTCCACGCGCCGGTGACCATTGGCTCTGGGCGTGCTGCTTCTATGAACTTTTGGGCCTTAGCACGTTCTTAAACTACAAGAGAAAGCTAAAGTATATTTATACGGTATATTTATTCCATAATTGCAAAAAATCGGTCTTCCAACTGGGAAATAGAATCCACCTAACTGGAAAATAAAAATTTCCCAACTGGGGAAAATTTTTTTCATAGTTAAGTTTTGTCCTGTAACGAATATTTATTCATGAGGGTGAAAACTACAGTTCTCGCTTTTTCCGACATGAAAATAGACATAAAGTCAGGATTTCCCCAAACGAACATAGGAGTGATTATGAAAGTAACTTCTCTAACTTACCATTTGCTAAAGTTGGGTTTGTTATTCTTCCGACCTTCTAACGTCAATAGATAAGTCCGTTTTGTCTTCATAGATAATCGGGCGCAGGTATCATTTATCCTTTAAAAAAGAGTTCTAAAGATGAGAAAAATGTTTCTTGTAACATATTTAACACGTAATGAACGATTTTTACGTTTCCTTTTGAATATGTATATATACTTTTGCGGCATCATTTTGGTGACAATCACCGAAAATTAACCTAAAAATATTAATTATGAACCAAATCTCTACATTTTTAACTCTGTTTCTTTTGTGTTTAACAAGTAATTCCTTTGTCAATGCACAAACTGTCGGTTTCTATGCTCCTTACGAGGATATGGAAAACGAATGTAATAATCCCAACCTTTATGGTTCCTATGCATGGTTTGTAGATAACTATGTAAAAGATGGTAAAGGTATAGTCGTTACACCAAGTACTCTTAACAAGATAAAAGACTTGAAGACCCTTTGGGTTGCTTACGATGAGAATAATTTACAGAAGGGTTGGGAATATCTTCCAACTTCTATGACCAATGCTGATGCCTTGGCTGCTATTAAGCAACATGTAAAAGATGGTGGAGGCCTGTTCCTTTCATCTTTGGCAACTCAGCTTCTTGTAGGTCTGGATCGTATTGATGCAACCTTGGCTCCTAACATTTTCAATACAAGCGTAGGTAAGAAAAACTTTGATTTATGGGGTGTCAACCCAATCATGGGCAAGGCTGTAGGTGAAGTTTACGACCATAGCGATCATGCTATCTACGAAGGATTATTTACAACTGAATATAAATATCCTGACAATACTGACTGGAACCATATATTTTATCCTCTGATCAATGCTGCTGATAAAGCAGACCATAACTGCATCTGGGATTTAAATGGTTTGAGCGACCTCAGCGACAATCCCAACAAGTTTGCAGATTTTCAGACAAAGACCACCTCTGTTATCTTAGGTACTTGGCAGCATGTTGTCGACTATGCCGTAGCAGGAGTGGTGGAGTTCCAACCAACGGCAGACTTCAAGGGTACCATCCTTACCAATGGTATGGCTGCCTACGATATGTCGCTTTATCCTGACGGCGCACAGAATAATGATTATATGGTCAATCTTTATAAGATTACTGAGAATACTCTCGAGTATCTTAATTCCAAAGCCGATAAGGTCTCTACTGGAATCAAAGATGTTACTTTTGCTGGTGCCAACAAGCCTGATGATGCCTATTACACCCTGCAAGGTGTTAAGGTAGCTTCTCCCTTAACAGCTGGCATCTATGTCCATAACCACAAGAAAGTGGTAGTCAGATAAACCGTTTTATTTAGCTAAAATATCAGTAATATTTGTTTTTAGGTAGTTAGATTTTTGGATAGGGTGGGTAGGCGTACCCACCCCAACAAAAAATAAACAATCCCAAAAATGAATACGATTTACTTTCCCTAAACGACATTAACTTATAACTATTATATCCTAATGAAGAAAACATTACTCTTGATTCTTTTCTTCGTGTGCACAGCATTGTGTTCTGCTGTCCAGGCAAGGGTTGGTATGTTCATCGGTTATGACCGTGTAGCCGACATTGTGGATGATGACGAGCGTGCCGCTGCACAGTGGTTTCAGAATCATTATTCGGATGGTGTCATCTTTACCCCTGCAACCATCTCTGATATCAATCCCAAGGATGTTACTGCCCTTTGGATTGTCATTGACCGTGTCGGCATTGCCCACGGATGGGACAAGCTGCCCGCACCTTTCTGCAGCACGGCTACCCTTGCTGTGTTGCGTGAGTACTTGAAGCAGGGAGGAAATCTGTATCTTAGCAATCAAGCCACACAGTTGCTTGTTCCGTTGGGACGTATCGACGCAGCTTATGCGCCGGGAATCTTCGGCAGCAGCGAAGGCGGAGAGAATCCCGACAACTGGGGAGTAAACGGATGGCTCGGTATGGCTATGAGTCCTTCTTACGACCGTCGTGGTCATCAGGTCTTCTCTGGCCTGAGTGTAGATGTTATCAATGGACATGAGTTTTTCCCATTCATAGGCGCTGGAAGGAAAGAAGACCACAACTGTATGTGGGACTTCAATGCAGTTGCCGGCTTACAGGATGTTCCCAACAAGTTGGCTGACTTTGAGTTGAAGACAGGTTCTGTAGTTCTTGGAACATGGCAGCATGTTGTGGATTGCGCCTGCGCCGGATTAATAGAGTTCTTGCCTATTGCCGGGTTCAAGGGACGTGTCATCGCCAATGGTATAGCTGCCTATGAATGGAACCAGAACAACGGCACGAATGCTTTCCAAAACAACATAGAGCGATTCACCGCCAATACGTTGGAATATCTACAGAGTGCTCCTGCTGGCCTTGGTGCCGCATTGCCTTTGGAGAAAGTGGCAAGCCTCGACATGAGTATATTCAAGAAGCGCGGCTACTTCTATGTCAAGGACGTTGCTGCACAACAGGATGTGTTTCTGTCGCAGATAACGACACCAGCCAACTTGCCTGGACCTAAGGACGATGCCCTCCGCTTCGACGGCTATTCCACCACTTTGGCACCTAAAGTAGACTTGGCTGGCAAGAATCGCAATTCCTTTACCTTCTCCATGTGGGTGGCTTCTGAGGCTTATCCAGCCATGAACATCGACAGAGACGAGAATCGTTTCACGACGATGGCTGGCAACCTGAACCATGAGGACAAGTCGGGATGGGCTTTCGAACTGAGCAACCGTGGCAACTATCGTTTCAGCTGTTATACTGGCGGCTATCTGAGTGTTATCGATGGCAACGGCATGTTGCCGTGTTATGAGTGGAGCCACTTGGTGGCAACGGTGGATGCCGACAACTGCAAGGTGACTTTCTATCGCAACGGTCAGGTGTTGGGTGCTGCCGTTTGTTTGCCTACCTTCAATGCTGGCGCTGCTGCCGTCAACATCGGACGCTCCAGCGAGAAGATTAAGGAATACGGTTATGACCTGAATGTCTTTGACGGACTGATCGACGATATTGAAGTCTATGCAGGAGTTCTTCCATACGAAGACATCAAGGAAACGACTGACCTCGTGCCCGATATGAACTATCCCGCAAGCCATTATGCCGAGGACATCTATCGTCCTGCTTTTCATGGTATGCCTACTGCCAACTGGACCAACGAGACCAATGGTGCGATTTATTACAATGGCAAGTTCCATGTCTTTTTCCAGAAATGTCCTACGGGCAACTATCTTGCCCACATGCACATAGGACACATTTACAGCGATGACCTCATCAACTGGCGTGAAGACCGCACAGCCTTTGCACCTACATCCTGTTACGACCTCAAGGGATGCTGGTCGGGATCCGTGTTCCAGAACCCAGATTTCAACGATGGAAAGCCCACCTTTGTCTATACAGGAGTCAATTTCGAAAGGGCTTGCATCGCAACAGGTTCTTCTCTTGATGACAACCTGACTAATTGGGTAAAGCAAGGACCAGTCATCGACCATCGCCCGGATGGTTTGAGCGATGACTTCCGTGATCCTTATTTCTTTAGTCATCATGGTAATGACTATATTGTCGTCGGTGGACGAAAGGGAGATGCAGGTGTTGCCACACTCCATCGTTTCGACAAGAACTCCCGTACATGGAGCAACGACGGAACACTTTTCTTCGAAGGTGCAGTAGGACAGCTGAATGGTATGTATTGGGAGATGCCGAACGTAACACCTCTTGGTGACAAGTGGCTGTTTACCACCACCCCGATGCAGTCTACCCGTGGTGTGAGAACCATCTACTGGTTGGGCGACATTGCCGACGATGGCAAGTTTGTTCCTACTTCGGGCACAGTAGAAGAGCCACAGACCATAGAGCTCTCCGGTGTTGCCAAGGACGGTTATGGACTTCTCTCGCCCAGCATCTTCAAGTACAACGACAAGACGCTTCTCTTGGGCATCGTTCCCGACAAGGGAGGCATCGACAACTATATGCAGGGATGGGCACATACCTATTCTTTGCCTCGTGAGATTTGTCTTTCGAGTGACGGCAAGCGTATCGAACAGCGTCCTTATTCTGGTTTGGATGCCATGCGCACAGCAACTAAGTTCTCGCAAGCCAACTTCGATTTGGACGGTTCTCTTTCTTTGGCTCCTGTTGCTGGCAGAAAGGTGGAAATCTGTGGAAGTTTCAAAGTGGGAAAGGATGAGTTTGGCTTGAAGTTCTTTGGTGATGGCGAGAAAGCAGCCAAGTTGTATTTCACTCCCAAATATAATGCTGTGACGCTCGATATATCCGAAATAGACCGTTTGGTCAACGATGACAGCAGCTTCGGCGGAAAGTACAACAGCCAGTTGCCCGAGAAGATCAATGAAGGTGATGTTGTTACCTTACATATATATATAGACAACTCCATTGCCGACATCTTTATCAACGACAAGTGGGCTTTCTCGGTCCGTATCTATGCCACCAATACTGCTGCCGATAAGGTTGAGGCTTATGCCTTGGGTTCTACCCATGTCAACAGCATGAGCTCCTGGGTGCTCGATCCTCAATCCTCTGGCATTTCCACAGGCATTGACCATGCGATGGTTTCATGCAATAAGGATGCTGAGGCTCCATCTTATAACATGGCAGGTCAGCGTGTGAACGACAGCTTCCGGGGCTTTGTCATCCAAGGTGGAAAGAAATATTTGAAGAAATAAAATTTATATACAAGTCAACAGTTCCCTTCTTGCTGCAGACGTAAAGATGGGACAAACTAAAAAGTTTTAGAAAATGAAAAAGTTTAAGTTTTTATTCTTGTTGATTTCCCTGCTTGTTTGCAGTGGTCAACTGGCAAAAGCCCAGACAAAGGTGGGAATCTTTGTTGAGAACCCTACAGGTCTGGACGACGACGAACAAGCCGCTTATGACTGGTTTATTGGTAATGATAACCTACAGGGGTTGGACAAGGTAGTGTTTACACCTGATAATATCAGTACTTTGAATGCCAAAGATGTCAAGGTATTGTGGATACCGATTAACCGTCAGGGAGATAATATAGATGTTGTTAAGCCTAAAGCTATCTATGACCATGTGGAGGCCTTGAAGAATTATGTCAAGAATGGTGGTAATCTCTATCTCACCAATCACGCCACCTTGCTGGTTTCTGAAATTGGTCGTATTCTCGCTGATTATACCCCAAATACCGTGGCTTATGGAGCTCCTGCTGAAAACAAAGATCCTTGGGGTGTTAATCCTCGTTTTGCGGATATGGATTATCGTGGACATGTGCTTTATAGTGGCTTTGAAGCTGGTTCAAAAGGTAATTTATGGAACGACAACTACTTTCTGAATTCAGGCACTTCAAAGGAAGACCACAACTGTTTGTGGACAGGAATTACTTCTTATACAGATTTTATCAATGCAACGAATTCGCATATTCTTGGTAAATGGTCGCAGAATGGCGATACAAACAACTTCGGTGTGGTAGAGTTTATGCCAAATGGTGATTATAAAGGAACTATACTCTGCAATGGCTTGGCTGCCTATGAGTGGAACTGTGAAGGCAATGAATTCGTATACAATATTAAGAAATTCACCGAGAACAGCATCAGCTATCTGGCAACCATCGACAAGAAAATCGGTTTCTTAGTTCCTGGAACCGACTATAGTCAGAACTATAAAGACTGGGGAGCTGACGATGATGCTAAGGCTTTGGAGTGGTTCCAGACTTTTTATGGTGCAAAGGCAAAGTTGGTTACTCCTGACGAACTGGCTTCGTTGAACCCTGCTGAGGTTCCTGTATTATGGGTGCCTATAAACCATGATGGAGTCAGTGCTTACGAAAAAATCGACGAGGTTTACCGTAACTCAGTAGATGCTCTTAAGTCTTATGCTCAGAAAGGTGGAAACCTTTACCTGACTAACTATGCCGCTTTGTTTGTCGAAACGATGGGTCGCACGAATGGCAATGACCTTGGCGAAGGACTCTATGCAAATCAGTATGAAATAAAGAATTATTATTTCACAGAAGAGGATTACAAAAATACCACCAGCGATGGAAGAAAAGATAATGGCATCCGTTATATTATTACACTCAATGGAAATAAAGGTTTCGATAAGTCTGGCTACTTCCCTTACGCAGGTTTAGCTGATGACACAGGAATACTTAAGACATCACAGTTTGGCTTGAAGGAGCATCATGGAATCATGTGGGAGTTGAATGGCAATATTGATAATTCTAACCCAGAGAAGTTCACCAAGTTTGAGGAAGGAACCCATTCTGTTATTTGGGGCTTGCCAGACATCATAGGAGATTATGCCCGTGCCAGTGTGATAGAGTTCCAGCCTTACAACGAGTATTTGGGCACCATTTTTGCCAATGGTGACTTCTCTTACGAGTGGGATGAGGCGGCTCGCAATGGTGAAGGTGAACCTCAGGATGGTACAGGCAAGAATATCTTCCAGTATAATATAGAACGTTATACCAGCAATATCCTCAACCACTTGCTGGAAACAGCTCCTGCCAACTGGACTTACACTACCACAAAGGCTCCTATCAATGTGGATGGCAAGGGTACTACCTATTGGAGTACTTTCTATGCCAGCAACAACCGACTCTTGCCAGAGGGTGTTACAGCTTATGCTGTGAAATCAAACAACGATGGCAGGGCGCAGTTGGTAAAGGTTGCCGATGGCGGACAGGTTATCCCTGGCGGTCAGGGCTACTTGCTCAGTACTGCAAATAAAAATGGTTTCTGCCTGACTCCATCTGATGGCGAAGCCGTTACTGCACCTGCAGAAAACCTCTTGACGGGTTCTGACGAGGCACAGACTTTTAAAGATGAAGACTGTAAGTATTATATATTGGGTAGGTCGGGCGAAGATTGCGGCTTCTACTGGCAAAAAGGCACAGGAGGAAACTGTGTCAACAATGCAGCTCATAAGGCCTTCTTGCGAGTTCTTGCTTCAAGCAGTGCCAAGTTCCTCAGCTTTACCTTTGGTGAAGAAACTACAGGTCTCAATGGCATTACTGCCAGCGATGCAGAGCAAAACGGCACAGCACTTTACAATCTCGCAGGTCAGCGAGTAGCTAAGGGCTATAAGGGTCTTGTCATCAAGAACGGCAAGAAGTATCTTGTGAAGTAATAAACAAAATTAAGAATCCGTAAATATAGATTTAATATGAAAAAGTCATATATTCAACCATCCATCGTTACCATCCTTGCCGTGGGGGGGCAAATACTTTCTGGTAGTATTAATGTGAATGATAAAGAATCCGATACAGAACAGTATTCCAAGAAACACGATCACTTCTCCTTCGTGGATGACGAGTCTGAGGATGGCTGGCCTAAAGCCACTTCCGTTTGGGATAAGTAAATAAATAAAAGGTAGCAATTCTCACTCTCTGTATAATTGCTACCTTTTTTTTTTTGAAATCTCGCAGGCAGACATAAGATATTACATGCCAGGAGTCATCCTTTTGCGATATTTTGAGAAAATACGTTCATATAGGTGCAATTTTGCTACAATGCAACAATTTTATTGCTCTATGAACGAATATTTATATCCAGTTTGTTTGATTTCTGTTAATTTTGCTTTCGATTTCAAAAACCATTTAATCTACAAAAACTCTTAAACCGTAAACAGTTTATTAGTATGGAAAAAATTAAAGTATTTATGATGAGCATTTTGATGATGCTCGTTAGTTCGGTAGCTTTTGCCCAGGACAATTCTGTCAGAGGTACAGTTACTGACAATAGTGGAGAACCTATTATAGGTGCCACTATCAAAGTTAAAGGTGGTGCTGCCACTCTGGGTACCATTACTGATATTGATGGTAACTTCAATTTAAAGGTAGCACCTGGTTCTACACTCGTTATTTCTTATATTGGTTGCGAGACAAAAGAAGTAAAAGCTGGCGCCAATATGAAAGTTGTGTTGAATGACAACGCAAAAGAACTGAGCGAGGTTGTCGTTACTGGTTACACCACTCAGCGTAAGGCCGATTTGACTGGTGCAGTTTCTGTGATGAATATGAAGGAGCCTGTCAGTGCTTCAGATCCTAACATGCTGAACTCTATGCAGGGTAAATTGGCTGGTGTACAGGTTGTGACAGATGCTGCACCTGGTGGTGGCTGTTCTTCTATCCGTGTGCGTGGTATGAGTACTATCAACGGCAGTAGCCCTCTCTTGATTATTGATGGTATTGCTTCTAACGAGAACATGAATGCCATCAATTCTGCTGACATCGAGTCTATCCAGGTTTTGAAGGATGCCTCTTCTGCATCTATCTATGGTAGCCGTGCTGCCAATGGTGTCATCATCATCACAACCAAGCAGGGTAAAGGCGACAAGTTGACTGTCAATGTCAACTATGCTGCCAGTTTGCAGACGGTAGCCAAGAAGTACGACATGCTTAATGCAGAAGAGTGGGGAAAGGTTTACTGGCAGGCTTGCAAAAATGCCAACATCCAGCCATCTCATGATCTTTATGGTAATGGTGACACACCTCAATTGATAGAAGGTGCTGCCAATACTGATTGGCAAGATGAGGTTTATCATTCTGCATGGACCAATAACCTTTCAGCCAGTGTGTCTAATAGTGGCAAGAAAGGCAGCATGATGTTCTCTGCCAACTACATCAATCAGAATGGTTTGATCGATCAGACTTTCTATCGTCGCTATTCAGCACGTTTGAACTCCAATTACAACATTTCTAAGTATGTGACTGTAGGTGAGAACCTGATGGTAGCCAAGTGGTTTGACCGTGGTTGTGCTGCCGGAAACGACCGTGGTATTCCTTTCCTTGCTGCCAGCCAGCATCCTGGTCTTGCAGTACGTAATTCTGATGGCAGCTTCATGAGTCCTATGACAGCTATTAAGTCTGACTTTGCCAACCCTGTTCAGCAGATTTATAATGAAAGTGACAACTCAAACGAGAGCTGGCGCATCTTCGGTAATGCTTATTTGGAAGTAAAGCCTGTCAAGGGTCTTACTTTGAAGACAAACTTTGGTTTGGAACATTCTCAGTACTTTAACAGAGCGCTGAACAGAAAATATTTGCCAAGCGATGTCAACTCTATGAGCCGTGCCTATGGCCAGGGTGACACCTATACTTGGACAAATACAGCCAACTATATGTTTGATATCAACGGTGACCATCACTTCAACGCATTGCTTGGTACCGAGGCCATCAAGTACACTTATGAGGGTATTTCAGCTGCTCGCAAGAACTATCTGTTTGAGAGTGATGACTATATGCATATTGATTCTGGTGATCCTACGACAGCAACTAATGGAGGCGGTAAGTCTCAGTGGGCTTTGTTCTCTGTGTTCGGAAAGTTGGATTACAACTATGCAGACCGTTATCTCTTCTCTGCCACCCTGCGTCGTGATGCAACATCTCGCCTTTACAAGGAGCAGAACTCAGGTGTGTTCCCTGCATTCTCTGGTGCATGGCGTGTTTCTCAGGAAAAGTTCTATCCTAAGAATAATATCGTCAACGATGCCAAGGTAAGAGTAGCTTGGGGTCAGAACGGTAACTCTGCAGTAGTAGGCAACTATGCTTCTTATTCTACCTATACCCACGATGCAGGCAATGGCGGTTATGATCTTGGTGGTACCAATAACGGTGTTACAAGCGGTATCATCGTTTCATCAACAGGTAATAAGGATCTGAAGTGGGAAACCACCACCCAGACCAACCTTGGTTTTGACCTTTATATGTTTAACAGCAGTCTGAGTGTATCTTTCGATTATTTCTGGAAGAAGACCAAGGATATGCTTACCTATCCTCCTACATTGTCTGTTGCAGGTCAGAATGCTCAGAAATGGGTCAACTCTGGTGATATGAAGAATACTGGTTGGGAAGTAACGATTGGTTACAACAGCCCTCAGTATGGTGACTGGTCATGGAATGGCAACCTGAACTTGTCTCGTTATAAGAACGAGGTGGTTAAGTTGAACAACTCTATGAAGTCTATTGGCGGAGATATCCGATTGATGGAAGGACAGCCTATGGGTGTTTACTATGGTTACGTATGTGACGGTATCTTCCAAAACGAAGAGCAGGTTGCCAACCATGCTGCTCAGCAGGGTAAGGGCGTAGGTCGTTTGATCTTCCGCGACCTCGACGGCAATGGTGTCGTTGACGATAAGGACCAGTGTATTATTGGTGATCCCAACCCCGACCTCAGTATGGGTCTGAACCTCAGTGTGACATGGAAGCGACTCACTTTGAGTACATTCATGACAGGTGAGTTTGGCTTTGACATCTACAACCACACCAAGCGTATGCTTCAGTTCATGTCATACAATGCCCCATTCTCTAACCGCAGTACCGACATCTTGAATGCTTGGACTCCAACCAATACTGGAGCTTCTATCCCAGCAGTGACTACAACAGATAATAATAATGAGTCTCGTTGCTCTACCTATTTTGTTGAGGATGGCTCTTACATGAAGATGAAGTTCATCAAGTTGTCATACGACTTGCCTACAAACTGGGTAAAGAAGATAGGTGCATCTGCAATCAATGTTTATGGTCAGATGGAGAATGTGTTTACCATCACAGACTATTCTGGTCTTGATCCAGAACTTCCATTGGGTGCTTATGGTGCTCGTTATGATGGCGGTCCTTATCCTCGCTCACATACATTTACAGTGGGTGTTAATCTTCAGTTCTAAGTGTTACACATTATAATATATACCAAGATGAAAATTACAAAGAGTATCAGATATATGGCAGTTTCTGCCGCTATCCTTGGTTCATCTATGACTTTCGTTTCATGTAACGATTTCTTGGATTTGAAGCCACAGGGTTCATTTACCGAGGCTCAGCTTGACGACAGTTCCATCAATGGTTTGATGGCTGCTGCTTATGCTGGTTTGGAGTCTCATTTCTTTGGCAATAACGAGTCATTTGCCGGTCCAATTACAAGTTGGGTGTTCGATGTTCGTTCTGATGATGCCCTGAAGGGTGGTGGTGACGTTTCTATGGAACAGAATATTCATCAGCTCGAAATCTCCAATATCACCAGCGACAATGCCACAGCACTTTTCAAGTGGAGAAATGACTATTATGCCATCTCACGAGTACACAAGGCTATGAATGCCATCGAATTGGCAGACAATATTGAAAATAAAGCAGCCTTGTTGGGTGAGTTGAAGTTGCTTCGTGCCTATTATTATTTCGATTTGATTCGCATTTTCAAGCAGATTCCTTACTTCACAGAGGCAGAGGATCCTAATGGTAAGCGTGCGGATGAGTATAGCCGTGAGCAGATCTTTGATTTTATCAAAACCGATCTGAAGGAAGCATACTCGGCTTTACCTGAGCATCAGAGCGAGGTGGGTCGTTTCAACAAGTTTGTTGCTGCAGCTGTCATGGCTAAAGTTTCAGCTTTCACTTCTTCATGGGCTGATGTAGAGGAATATGCAGGCTATGTTATCGACAGTCATCAGTATGAGCTGTATGACAACTTTGGCGATATGTCAAAATTGGAGTTTGATAACAAGAAAGAGTCTGTGATGGCCATTCAGTTCTCTGTTACCCCGGACAATGCCCATATCAATTGGTGTAATCTTTTGAATACAACCTATTCTGAGAACAACCTTTTCGGTAATGGTGACGACTTCTATTTGGCAAGCCAGAACTTGGTGAATGCATTTGCAACAGATGAGAATGGTCTGCCTTATCTCGATGGAGCACCAGAAGGCTTGTATGTAAAGACTACAGTTTTAGGTTTGAATGATTATCAGGGAAATGTTGACCCACGTCTCGACTTTACCGTAGGCCGTTTGGGAATGCCGTTCCGTGGCCATACTTACAACATGCAGTGGTGCCGTGCCTATGATATTTACGGAGAGTATTCTGGTAAGAAAGGCTTGATAAATCCAAGTTCTCCCGACATGGTTAATGGTTTCCCATGGGGTGCTTCAGCATTGAATTTCAAGTTGATTCGTTATGCCGACATACTCTTGCTCAAGGCTGAGGCTCTTATCGAGCAGAACAAGAACCTGGATGATGCCCGTCAGTTGATCAACTCTGTACGCGAAAAGGCTGAACGTAGTGTTGACGGCGACTATACTCCTGTAGATCTTGATCCTTCTAAGGCAAACTATGATGTAGGCCTTTATCCTAATGACAGCAAGTGGACTCAGGATTATGCCCGTAAGGCAGTTCGTATGGAGCGACGCTTGGAGTTGGCCATGGAGGGTAACCGTTGGTACGATCTTGTAAGATGGGGTACTGTGGTTGATACTGTCAATAAGTATTTCCAGACAGAGCAGCAATACCATTCTTATTATAGGGGTGCTGAAATTACTGACGATGAGATTTACTTCCCTGTTCCTTATGAGGAAGTAAACAACTCTAATGGTCTTTATAAATAAAATAATGTCTTAAAAGAATTTTTCAGTCATGAAGAAATATATAAGAAACTTAATGGCAACGTGTTTGGCAGTTCTTGCCTTCACTTCTTGCTCAGATGTCAATATACCTGACTCTATAGAGGCGCCTAAGGCTACTGATGTTGAAGCTCAGGTAGATGGTAGGAATGTTACACTCAACTGGACATTACCTGCTGACGAGGATAAAGTCGGTGTAGATGTTTATCGTAACAGTAAACTTCTCGAAAGTCTTGGTTTGGTAAACACATATTCGGTAACGCGTCAGCCTACTCGTACTGATTTGTACTATACCGTGAAGGTGAAGTATGGTGACGGCCGAGTGTCTGAAGGTACTTCTGTGAAGGTTTACATTGATCAGGAACCTCCTAAGGTAGGTATGCTTATCGCAGCCAACAGTGAGGCAGAACTGGAGGATGACGACGAAATCGCTGCTGTGAATTGGTTCAAGCAGACTTATGGTGATAAGGGTCAGATTCTGACAGCTGCTGATGCTGCCAAGATTAATCCTTCTGATTATCCTATGCTCTGGATTCAGATAGACCGTGTGGGTATTGGTAAGGGCATGAACAATCTTCCTGCTTGCATCAATTCCGGTAGTTTGTTGGCTAAACTGACCGAATATGTAAAGGATGGTGGAAACCTCTTACTTACAAAGCATGCAACTCAATTGGTTGCCGGTCTCGGTCGTATAGAAAACAAGTTTGATGTGACTATTTTCAGCGATGGTAATGGTGGCGAAGGTACAGATATCTGGACAACAAATGCTGTGATTGGCAGCGGTTGTTCTCCTGCATACGATCATCGTGGACACTCAATTTTCAGTGGTCTTGAGGTTATGCCTAAGGGCGTTCAATATGATCACGAAAGCTATCCACTTGAGGGCCCAGGTATGCGTGAAGACCATAACTGTATGTGGGACTTGAATGCTTACGGTTTGCCAACATTGGCACCAGATGCCAAGAATGTGGTAGATGCTTTTGAGCGTATTACCAATTCTACTGTACTTGCCACATGGGGTCATGTGACTGACTATTGCTGTGCCGGTATCGTAGAGTTCAATCCTACTGACGAGTACAAGGGACGCATTATCGCTATTGGTTTGAGTGCTTATGAGTTTAACCAAAACTCTGGCATCAATCAGTACCAAAAAAATACGGAGGCTCTGACTAAAAACAGCATCGATTATCTTGCTGAGTAATATATTTGAATAATTATAAGAACAGGAAGGTTTTCTTCATAGATGGTGTTTTATCGTCTTTGTGGATAACCTTCCTTTTCGAGGTTTTAAGCTAAATCTGTAAAACATGAAACGAATTTACAAGAATACGATTTTATCCATGGCAGTTTTTTTGCCAGTTCTTTCACAGGCTCAGCTTGTGAAAATGCCAATGGATGTGGCTCAAGACGGAACGACTTACGAACAGGTGAGTGGGAAGTCATTCAAAGTGAATGGTGCGCTTGCTCCTTACTGTGTGCAAGGAGCTAAAGGCAAGGCTTGGCGACTGGATGGCTATTCTTCCTATTTGCAGGCACAAATAGACCCAACTGTGATTTCCGAAAAGCAACAATTAACTTTTTCTCTTTGGGTTGCTCCAGAATCTTATCCTATGATGAAGTTGGATCAGGATGGTGAATGGTTTACTACGATGCTGGGTAATGTAAAACTGGATGATGACAACAAGATACCTTCTGGTGAGAAAGGTTTTGCTTTTCAGTTGGGATCTCGTGGAAGTTACAAATTTATTTGTTATGTTGCTGGTTGGGTGGTTAAATGTGAGCCTACAGCGAGGTTGTCCCGTTATCAATGGAATCATCTTGTAGCCACTGTTGATGGTGTAAACAAAAAGGTTACTCTCTATAATAATGGAGAATTAGTAGCAAGTAAAAACTGTACAAAAGGAAAAATCACCCCTGGTGGCAGTACGCTTTATGTAGGTAAGTCGTATGTAGAAGATAAGGTGGATGTCTTTTATTTGAACACATACAATGGTTTGCTGGATGATTTTGAGATTTATGATGGCATCCGTACAGATATTCTCAAAGAAAAAGCAGAAAATGCTCCTGTTCTGACTTATTCTCCAGAACGATATGCCGGTGACATACTGCGTCCTTCCTTCCATGGTATGCCCACTGCAGGATGGACTAACGAAACTCATGGAGCCACTTATTACAATGGAAAATATCATGTGTTCTTCCAGAAGAACCCCAATGGACCCTATATGTCTCGCCTGAACTGGGGACACATCGTTAGTGATAATCTCTACAAGTGGGAGGAAGATCCCACTGCCATCAGTCCTGAAGAAGCTTACGATAAGAAAGGATGTTGGTCAGGATGTGTCTTTACCGATGATGAACTGACAGGGGGTAAGCCTAATATCTTTTATACAGCTGTAGATTATGGAAGAGCTACCATAGCTCAGGCACAACCTGCCGATGATGACTTGCTCACCTGGACTAAGAAGGCTGGCAATCCGGTAATTAACGGACGTCCTAACGGATTGACTGATGATTTCCGTGATTGTTATGTATTTCGTAATGGCACTGATTTATATATGATAGTAGGTTCGTCCAAAAACGGAGTTGGCGTTACAACCCTTCATAAGTACGATAAGTCGACCAAGACTTGGAGCAATGATGGAAAACTGTTCTTCTCAGGTTCCAATGCAAATCAAGACGGAACATTCTGGGAAATGCCTAATATCACCAAGATAGGTGATAAATGGTTGTTTACCGCTACTCCTTTGAATACAGGTGTTGGTGTTCGTACCCTTTATTGGACAGGTTCAATCAATGCAGATGGAACCTTTGCCCCCGACAGCCGTACTCCAAAGACCGTAGAGATGGCTGGTTTCTCAAAGGATGGCTATGGCTTGTTGTCACCTACTATATTCCAAAAGGATGGCAAGACATTGATGCTGGGTATTGTACCAGACAAGTTAGCAGGTTCAGAGAACTACAAAATGGGTTATGCACACACCTATAGCTTACCACGCGAAATTAGTCTCGACAGCAAGGGTAATCTGATACAGAAACCATTCTCTGGGTTGGCAGCCATGCGCTCTGAAACATCTTTCAAGATGACGGACTTCGATCTTATTGCCGAAAAAGATTTGGATCCTGTGAAGGGTAGAAGTCTTGAGTTGTCTGCAAAGTTTGTTGTAGGCAATGGTGATTTTGGCTTCAGTTTCTTAGGCAATGGTGAACAGAAAGTTACGCTTGTCTATAGCCCCAATACCGGTATGCTGTCATTGGACATGAGTGGCATCAATCGTATTGTCAATGATGGTGTTTTCGGTGGCGTCTACAACTATGCCTTGCCAACTCCTGTTGCGGCGGGTGAGGAGATGACCTTGAAAGTCTTTGTAGATCATTCCATCATAGACATCTTTGTAAACGACACCTATGCTGCTTCTGTAAGGGTTTTCCCACGTGATGTGGATGCTGTCAAAGCTACGGCTTTTGTCAAGAATGGTTCAGTGAAAATGGCTTCATTGGAGGCTTATGTGCTCGATGAGACAAGGGTGGCTTCTGGTATTTCTTCGACAGTAAGCGAAGCTGAAACGAATGTGGTCTATGGCTCAAAGGGTTTCGTCAATTACAATTTGGCATCGCCTAATTGTACCTTATATATTTATGACCTTGTAGGAAGATGCGTGAAAGCACAGCAGATTTCCAATACTACAGGGAAGGTACAAGTAGCCAACCAGGGTTTGCTCTTAGTCAAGATAGTGGATGATAAACAGAAAGTGGTGGGGCAATACAAGGTTATTGTTTAGTTCTCTTTTCGATCTGTTTGCATCGTGTAGTACTCATCTCATTCTGTATGACCTCTTGCTCCTACTATAAAAAGAGTTCCAAAGATGAGAAAAATGTTTCTTGTAACATATTTATTATGCAATGAACGAATATTTTGGGACGAGATAAGATATGTTTATTAAATTTGCAATCGAAAATACCAATAACGCATTTAAAAACAAAACCCAATAACAAAGTATGAGAACAATCAGAAAAACTGTGTTGAGCATGATGCTCCTGTTGGCTGGTATGTCAGCCTCTGCCCAGGAAACTCAATTCCTGAGCAACAACCATTGCCTCTATCGTATTCACCAGAGTGAGAAATATCTTCTGATACCTGTTCAGGAGAGTGCCGAAATGAGTCATGTCAAGGTGATAGCCAACAACCAGCAGTTGAAGACATTCAATGTCCGCCTTGCCAATACGCACGTAGATTATTATGTGCCTCTCGACTTGGAGGCTTACAAGAGCCAGAAGGGACTGATGCTCGATATTCATGTCGACGGACAGTATCGCAATGACGGCGGTATTGCCAACTTCGGATGCTGGAAGGGAATGAAGTTCTCCGACAGTTTCGACATGAAGAACCGTGAGCAGTATCGTCCTCTCTATCATCATACTCCTGCCTATGGCTGGATGAACGATCCTAACGGTATGTTCTATAAGGACGGTGTGTGGCACCTCTATTTCCAGCACAATCCCTATGGATCACAGTGGGAGAACATGACCTGGGGACATTCCACCTCTACCAATCTCGTAGACTGGAAGTTTGAGGGCGATGCCATCGAGCCTGATGTAATAGGAACGATATTCAGTGGCTCGGCTGTTGTCGACAACAAGAATACCGCTGGCTTCGGCGAGGGTGCTGTCGTGGCTCTCTATACCTCGGCAGGCGAGAACCAGACCCAGAGCATGGCCTACAGTACTGACAACGGAAAGACCTTCACCAAGTATGAGGGCAACCCTGTCATCACAAGCAACGTGCCCGACTTCCGCGATCCTCACATGTTCTGGAACGAGGATATCAAGAAGTGGAACATGATTCTTGCTGCCGGTCAGCAGATGAACATCTATTCTTCTGACAACCTGAAAGACTGGACTTACGAGAGCTCTTTCGGTGCAGAGTACGGCAATCATGGCGGTGTGTGGGAATGCCCAGACCTGATGAAATTGAAGGTTCGCGGCACCGACAAGGAGAAGTGGATGCTTCTCTGCAACATCAACCCTGGCGGTCCTTTCGGCGGCTCTGCCACACAATACTTCATTGGCGAGTTCGACGGACACAAGTTTACCTGCGAGAGCAAGCCCGAGGTTACCAAGTGGATGGATTATGGTAAAGACCATTATGCCACTGTCACTTTCGATAATGCTCCCGACGGACGCCGTGTGGCAATAGCATGGATGAGCAACTGGCAGTACGCCAATCAGGTTCCTACCCAGCAGTACCGTTCTGCCAACTCGATAGCCCGCGATTTAGGACTCTTCGAGTACAAGGGCGAGACCTATTGCAGTGTGACTCCTTCTCCCGAGATGACAGCTGCACGCAGCAAGAAGACATCAAAGGCTCTCTCAGAGGCTTGCGAGGCTGTGGTCAATGTGAAGGGCAATGCCACTATCACCCTGAGCAACGACAAGGGCGAGAAGGTGGTGATGACCTATAATGCCAAGGCTGAGACCTTCGAGATGGACCGTACAAAGAGCGGCAAGACCGACTTCAGCAACGAGTTTGCTGCTGTCACCAAGGCTCCTACCTACGGCAAGATCAGCCAGCTCAGAATCTTCATCGACAAGAGCAGCATCGAGGTATTGGATGCTGACGGCAAGATGGCGATGACCAACCTCGTGTTCCCCACCAAGCCTTACAACAAGCTCACGCTGAAGGGTAAAGGCAAGTATATGGTTTACCAGATAGGAAAGTAAGAGTTGTAAAATAATAACTAACAAGATATGAACAAGTCTATGAAATTGACCCTTATCCCTGTGATGCTTTGTTTCTTCGCAATGGGATTTGTGGATTTGGTGGGCATTGCCTCCAACTATGTGAAAGAAGACCTCAACCTGAATGATGCTACAGCCAACCTGTTCCCATCATTGGTGTTCTTCTGGTTCCTGATTTTCTCTGTGCCCACGGGCATGTTGATGAATAAGATAGGTCGTAAGAAGACCGTGCTGCTCTCACTCTTGGTGACAGTCATCTCTCTTCTTCTGCCTTTGTTTGGCGAAACCTTCGGCATCATGCTTGTATCGTTCTCCCTTTTGGGTATCGGTAATGCGCTGATGCAGACATCGCTCAATCCGCTGGTTTCTGTCGTTACATCCGGCAAGAACCTGGCTTCTACGCTTACCTTCGGTCAGTTTGTGAAGGCTATTGCTTCCTTTATGGCTCCTTATATTGCCATGTGGGGTTCTGTGGCAAGCATTCCTGAGTTTGGTCTGGGCTGGCGTGTGCTCTTCCCCATCTATATGATTATCGGTGTATGTGCAACGCTGTTCCTGGCAGGAACTCCTATTGAGGAGGAGAAGACCGAGGGCAAGGCCTCTGGCTTTGTTGACTGCCTGGCTCTCTTGGGCAAGCCTATCGTGCTGCTTTCCTTCATCGGTATCATGTGTCATGTAGGTATCGACGTGGGCACCAATACCACTGCTCCCAAGATTCTGATGGAGCGTTTGGGCTGGACACTCAACGAGGCAGCCTTTGCCACATCGCTCTACTTCATCTTCCGTACCATCGGTTGTTTCACAGGCACCGTCTTCCTTCGTATGATGAAGCCCCGTGTGTTCTTCACCATCAGCATCGTGATGATGGCTCTGAGTATGGCAGGTCTCTTCTTCGGCGAGAGCAAGATGATGCTTTATATCGCTATTGCCCTGGTGGGTTACGGCAACTCCAATGTGTTCTCCATCATCTTCTCGCAGGCTCTCCTCTCTGTACCCGAGAAGAAGAACGAGGTGAGCGGTCTGATGATCATGGGTTTGTTTGGCGGTACGGTGTTCCCACTCATTATGGGTGTTGCCAGCGATGCCATCGGACAGATTGGTGCCGTGCTGGTGATGTCAGTAGGCGTGCTCTATCTGTTCTCTTATATTAATAAGGTGAAGATGTAAACTTCGGAATTTGCCAAAGTAGAATTAAAAACACAAAGATTATGAAAATAGAAGATTTGGATAAGAAATATTGTGTAGGTTTGGGCGAGATTCTTTTCGATGTGCTGCCTACAGGTTCTCAGTTGGGTGGTGCTCCTGCCAATTTTGCCTATCATGCCGGTCAGCATGGCTTGCATTCTGTAGCAGTCAGTGCTGTAGGCAGCGACTTGTTGGGCGATGAGGCTCTCCGACTGTTGGACGAGAAGCACCTCAAGTACGTGATGCCACGTGTGGACTTCCCTACAGGAACCGTACAGGTGGAGCTTGATGCAGAGGGTGTGCCTACCTATGACATCAAGGAAGGTGTGGCATGGGACAACATCCCCTTCACCGACGACATCAAGGAGGTGGCTGCCAATGCCGGAGCTGTATGCTGGGGCTCTTTGGCTCAGCGCAACGAGGTAAGCCGTAAGTCTATTTATCAGTTCCTCGAGCATACTTCCGAGGACTGCCTGAAGGTTTTCGACATCAACCTGCGTCAGAACTTCTATACCAAGGAGGTGATCTGTGAGAGCTTGAAGCGTTGTAATGTCTTGAAGATCAACGATGAGGAATTGATTACCATAGGTCGTCTCTTCGGTTATCCAGGTCTTGACATCGAGAACAAGTGCTGGCTCATCCTCGGTAAGTACAATCTCGATATGCTCGTGCTCACCTGTGGTGTGAACGGCAGCTATGTCTTTGCTCCAAGCTTCAAGTCGTTCCAGGAAACTCCTAAGGTAGAGGTTGCTGATACCGTAGGAGCAGGCGACAGCTTCACAGGTACTTTCTGTGCCAGCATCCTGAAGGGCAAGAGCATTGCCGAGGCTCACAAGCTGGCAGTAGAGGTAAGTGCATACGTGTGCACCCAGCATGGTGCCATGCCTGTGCTTCCTGAGAAATATACGAAGTAAGTTTCGTTTTTAGTATTTGGTAGCTGATATTTTGATAAAGGACTTCGCTTAACTTGGGCATGTTTCCCGAGGGCGGCGAAGTCCTTTTTGTGTGTCTTTGCTATTAAAAGATATTAATTTTTATTTGTTTGAGTTGTGATTTTTCATTTTTGTTTATAATTTTGCAGCATACTACTGTGTAAACAAAAACGATACAAAAATGAAAACCGGAAAGAAGCACATTATATTATATGTAATCCTTTTGTTGCTTGTCTTCGTGTCCTGTTCCGACAGGCGCACCGTGATAGGTGTGGCCCAATGCAGTGACGACCTGTGGCGCCAGAAGGTGAACCGCGAAATCAAGATTGGGCAGTATCAGTATAAGAATGTGGATGTGGTCTTCGCTTCTGCCGACAACAATGGGCAGCGCCAGGCCCGGCAGATAGACAGCTTGGTGAGAGCCAAAGTCGACCTCTTGGTGGTGGCTCCCAGTGATGTCAAGACTGTTGCGCCAGCGATAGAGCGTGCTTACCGTGCCGGTATTCCCGTCATTCTTTACGACCGCATGATAGAGTCTACCCACTATACTGCCTATATCGGAACCGACAATGTGACGATAGGCAAGGAGGTGGCTGATTATCTGGCACACCAACTGCAGGGTAGGGGAACGGTCGTTGAGATAACGGGCGAGCGTGGCTCCACACCTGTTGCCGACCGTCATCGCGGATTTATGCAGGGCATGAAAGCCTTTCCGCAGATACAGGTGGTGACGTTGGAAGGCGACTGGAACCTGGCTGGTGCCAAGAAGTTGATGCGCCAGTATATGGATGCAGGCAAGCCTGTTGATGCTGTCTTCGGACATAATGATGCTGAGGCTTGGGGTGCGCAGCAGGCAGCCAAGGATAAGAACCGCGAGAAGCAGATGCTCTTTGTGGGTATCGACGGACTGCCTGGTGAGAACCAGGGAGTAGACCTTGTGGACAAGGGCGTGATGACAGCCTCGTATATCTATCCTACCAAGGGCGAGGCCATCGTTCCCTTAGCGATGAACATCCTGCAGGGCAAGCCCTACAAGCGCATGAACTATTTTCAGTCGGCACTTGTCACAGCCGAGAATGCCAAGTTGATAGACATGCAGTACAAGGAGATAGAAGACCAGACCGCCGACCTGAATACCATCTATTCGAGCATCAACGAATATATGAAGATGTACCGATGGCAGAAGATTATCAGCATCCTGGCTGTTGCCGTGGTGCTGTTGCTGCTCATCATGATATTCTATCGTCGTAAAGTGCGTCGGGAAAAGGAGAAACTCAACGAACAGCGCAAGCAGATGGCAGACGACAAGATAGCCTTCTTTACCAATGTCAGTCATCAGCTCCGCACGCCGCTGACCTTGGTGTCAGGACCGTTGAACCGGCTGATGCAGGCGGACAATTATACCGAGGAACAGAAGATGCTGCTGCAGGTGGTGTCGCGCAATGTGGGGCAGTTGGAAACCTTGACCGCCGATGTGCTCAACTTCAAGGAACAGGTAGATGCCATGAACCAGGCTTCGGCAGATGAGGCTTGCGAGAAGGAACTCTCTCAGCATGTGCTTCGCGACAGTCGCCATCAGATGTTGCTGCAGCAAGATGTGGAGGAACTGTCCACCATTCTTATCGTCGACGACAATGAGGATATCCGCAGCTATCTGCGTGTGCTCCTTGCCGGTCAGTACTATGTCATCGAGGCTTCGGATGGACAGAATGGTCTGCGCTTGGCTAAGGAGAGTGTGCCCGACCTGATTGTCAGCGATGTGATGATGCCTGTGATGGACGGACTCACCTTCTGTTCGAAGATCAAGGAGGATGAGGTGACCAGTCATATTCCGGTCATTCTGCTTACCGCCCGCAGCGAGGAGTCACAACGCATCGAGGGCTATGAGCATGGTGCTGACGCCTATATCACCAAGCCCTTCAGCGACCATCTGCTCCTGGTACGCATATCCAACCTTCTGCAGGCGCGCCGGCAGAGAAAGAATGATGAGGCCAAGCAGATGCTTTCGGCAGAAGACATACAGACCGATGAACCAGGAGAGCGTATGTTCTTAGAGCGGTTCAAGAAGGCAGCCAAGTCGCATATCGGTAATGCCAACCTTCGCATGGATGACTTAGGCTCAGAACTGAGTCTTAGCAAGGTACAGATGTACCGCAAGGTGAAGGCGCTTACAGGCAAGACTCCTGCCGAGGTACTCAGAGAGATGCGTATGCAAAAAGCCTATTCGCTCCTGAAGCAAACTGACAAGACCATCAGTGAGGTGGCTGCCGAGGTGGGCTTTGCCATTCCCGGTTACTTCTCAGCTTGTTTCAAGAAGCAGTTCGGTATCAATCCGACAGAGTTGAGAGACTGATAGTCTTCTTCTTCTGTTCGCCACTTGGCGAAACAGTTTGACAATTTTGTCGAAATCAACTTTGAACGCAAGCCTGCATACGTTTCCTACCATTATTCCAACTTGTGCTGATTATTCTAACACCCGGTAAAACAGGAGTCATATAAATGAACGAAATGCTATAAAATCGTTGCATGTAACATAATTGCCATGTGATGAACGAATTTTTCTCTGTTGTTAATAAGGGATTTGCTATCTTTGCTGCCAGAAATTTGAATAAACAATAAATAGGAATTACTATTAACAAAACCTTTATTTACATGGAGAAAATGAAAACTCTCTTGATGAGCATCTGCTTGTTGCTCGTCAGTACGGTATCATTCGCCCAGGTCGAAGAGGCAAGTGGAAATGTTACCGACAACAGTGGAGAACCAGTTATTGGTGCCACTGTCACCGTAGTAGGGGGACAGGGAAATGCAGGTACTGTTACTGATATTGATGGTAACTTTACGGTGCAGGTTCAGTCCGGTTCAAAACTTTCTATCTCTTTTATGGGGTATAAGACTCAGGTGGTGAAGGCTGCCAAGGGTCTGCGCATCGTTCTCGAAGAAGATGCCAAGTTGCTCAACGAGGTAGTCGTTACTGGTTATACCACTCAGCGCAAGGCCGACCTGACAGGTGCCATCTCGGTAGTCAGCGTTGACGAGATAGCCAAGCAGAACGAGAACAACCCTATCAAGGCTCTTCAGGGCCGCGTTCCTGGTATGAATATTACTGCTGACGGTTCTCCTTCGGGAGCTGCCACCGTACGTATTCGTGGTATCGGTACGCTGAACAACAATGATCCTCTTTATATTGTTGATGGTGTGCCAACAAAGGCTGGTATGCACGAACTCAATGGTAATGACATCGAGAGCATTCAGGTGCTCAAGGATGCTGCCTCGGCTTCTATCTATGGTAGCCGTGCCGCCAATGGTGTCATCATCATCACTACCAAGAAGGGTAAGGAGGGCAAGGTGAAGGTCGACTTCGACGGCTCTATCTCTGTCTCTTCTTACGTAAATCGCATGAAGGTGCTCAATGCAAAGGAGTTTGGACAGGTGATGTGGCGTGCCTATATGAACGACGGCATGGATCCTAACACCAATGGTCTGGGCTACAACTACGACTGGAGCTACAACGAGCAGGGCAACCCTGTGCTCAACGGCATCAGCATGAAGAAGTATCTCGACGATGCAGGCACCACACCTGCTGCCGATACCGACTGGTTTGATGAGGTGACACGCAAGGGCGTGGTTCAGCAGTACAATGTCTCAGTAAGCAAGGGCTCCGACAAGGGCAGCAGCTTCTTCTCTTTGGGTTACTACAAGAACTTGGGTATCATCAAGGAGTCAGACTTCGAGCGCTTCTCAGCCCGTATGAATACTGAGTACAAACTCTTGAAGAACAACAGTCTTACTGTAGGTGAGCACTTCACCGTCAACCGTACTTCTGAGGTTGCTGCTCCCGGTGGCTTCCTGCAGAATGTGTTGCAGTTCAATCCTTCGCTTCCTATCTATACTGAGGATGGCAACTATGCAGGTCCTGTGGGCGGTTATCCCGACCGTTACAACCCAGTGGCAGTACTGGAGCGCAACAAGGACAACCGTTATACTTACTGGCGTATGTTTGGTGATGCCTACATCAACCTCAATCCTTTCAAGGGCTTCAACATCCGTACCACCTTTGGTCTCGATTACTCACAGAAGCAGCAGCGATTCTTTACTTATCCTGTTACCGAAGGTAATGTGGCCAACAACAAGAATGCAGTAGAGGCCAAGCAGGAACACTGGACCAAGTGGATGTGGAATGCTGTGGCTACATATAACAAGGAGATAGGTCAGCATCGCTTCGACCTCATGGCAGGTATGGAGCTCAACCGTCAGGATGATATCTACTTCTCTGGTTACAAGGAAGGCTTCGCAGTACTCAAGCCCGACTATATGTGGCCTGACGCAGGTACTACCGGAGCACAGGCTTACGGTGGAGGATCAGGCTATTCGCTCGTGTCTTTCTTCGGTAAGGCCAACTACAACTATGCCGACAAGTACATGGCTTCGTTCACCATCCGTCGTGACGGTAGCTCTCGTTTCGGTAAGAACAACCGTTACGCCACCTTCCCATCTGTATCTGCTGGCTGGCGCATCAATCAGGAGAACTTCCTGAAGAAGGCTTCATGGATTGACGACTTGAAGATCCGTGCCTCTTGGGGACAGACTGGTAACCAGGAAATCGACAACTTGGCTCGCTATACCATCTTTGTTAGCAACTATGGAGTGGGTGAGAATGGTGGTCAGAGTTATGGTACCTCTTACGATATCGCAGGAACCAATGGCGGAAGCACATTGCCTTCGGGTTTCAAGCGCAATCAGATTGGTAATGACGACATCAAGTGGGAAACAACCACACAGACCGACTTGGGTCTCGACTTCGCCTTCTTTGGCAACACACTCTATGGTAACTTCGACTGGTACTTCAAGAAGACCAAGGACATCTTGGTTTATATGCCAGGTATCGCCGTTATGGGTGAGGGCAGCTCACAGTGGATCAATGCTGGTGAGATGGAGAACCGCGGTTTCGAGTTCAATATCGGTTATCGCAACAAGACCAACTTCGGTTTGAAGTACGACATCACCGCCAACATCTCTTCTTATCGCAACAAGATTACAGCGTTGCCTACTACCGTAGCTGCCAACGGAACCTTTGGTGGTAATGGTGTGAAGAGTGTCATCGGTCATCCAATGGGTGCACAGGTGGGATACGTATGCGACGGTATCTTCAAGAGCCAGGAGGAAATCGACAACCATGCCACTCAGGAAGGTGCAGGCTTAGGACGTATGCGCTGGAAGGACCTCGACCATGATGGCAAGATTACAGAACTTGACCAGACTTGGATTTACGATCCAGTGCCCGACTTCACTTATGGTTTCAACATCTACTTGGAGTACAAGAACTTCGACTTCACTGCTTTCTTCCAGGGCGTACAGGGTGTGGACATCATCTCCGACCTGAAGAAAGAGACCGATATCTGGGCAGGTCTTAATATCGGCAACCTGAACAAGGGACGCCGCCTCCTCAGTGCATGGAGCGTGGACAATCCTTCGAGCGATATTCCTGCTCTTACCCTCTCGGACAATAACAATGAAAAACGTGTTTCCAGCTATTGGGTAGAGAACGGCAGTTACCTGAAGTTGCGCACCATCCAGTTGGGTTACAATTTCCCACAGAGCATCGCCTCCAAGCTCTCTATGCAGCGCTTGCGCATGTATGTCAGTGCACAGAACCTCTTCACCATCAAGAGCAGCAGCTTTACGGGTCTGGATCCAGAGAATCCAAACTATGGTTATCCTATCCCTCTCAACCTCACATTTGGTCTTAACGTAACATTCTAAAAGAGTCAAATTATGAAAAAGATATTATATTCAGTCCTTACCGTTCTTGCCTTGGTGGGTACGACAAGTTGCTCTGACTTCCTGGACGACCAGAAACCACAGGGCGTGCTCGACAGCGACATGGTGAAGGACCCAAGCAATGTGGATAACCTGGTTATCTCGGCTTATGCTGTCTTCACTACAGCCGAAGACATCAACTCTTCCTTCTCGATGTGGAACTTTGATGTCCGCAGCGATGATGCCTATAAGGGTGGCAACGGAACCAGCGACGGTGACGTGTTCCATCAGCTGGAGATAGAGCAGGGTGTGCTCACCACCAACTGGAACATCAACGATATGTGGGTGCGCCTTTACAACTGTATCTCACGTGTCAACTCTGCCATCTCTGTGCTTGAGACCACCAGCGACAGCTATCAGCTCAAGGCACAGCGCTTAGGCGAGATGAAGTTCCTGCGTGCCTACGCCCATTTCCTGTTGAAGCGTCTCTATAAGAACATTCCTTTCATCATGGATGCCAACCTGAAGCAGGAAGACTACAATACCCTTTCCAACACCGAGTTTACCAATGATGAGGGCTGGCAGCAGATTATCAATGATGTGGAGTATGCTTACAGTGTGCTTCCTGTGAAGCAGACCGATAAGGGCCGTCCTTCCAAGGCAGCAGCTGCAGCCTTCCTCACCAAGGCTTACCTCTATAAGGCTTACCGTCAGGATAACCCTAAGACCAATGAGGTTACAACCATTAACAGAGAAGACTTGCTGAAGGTTATCGAGTACAGCAATCCTGACATCTACAGCGCAGGTGGTTTCGACCTTGAGCCCGACTTCCACAACAACTTCCGTCCTGAGACTCAGTACGAGAATGGTGTGGAGAGCATCTGGGCCATGCAGTATTCCATCAACGACGGTACCAAGTATGGTAACCTGAACTGGAGCTACGGTCTTATCGTGCCTAATATCCCTGGTGTTACCGATGGAGGTTGCGACTTCTACAAGCCCAGCCAGAATTTGGTAAATGCTTATCGTACCGATGCCGACGGTCATCCTTTCATTGACACCTTTAATAATAAGGACTACGACTTGACACAGGATGCCGACCCTCGTCTGTTCCTCACTGTAGGTCTGACAGGTCTTCCTTACGAGTTCAACAGCAAGTACATGATGGACGCCAGCGCCACATGGAGCCGTTCGAATGGTCTTTATGGTTATTATGTAACCTTGAAGCAGAATGTAGATCCCGATTGCGGTTACCTGGTAAAGGGCTCTTGGTGGGGCACACCTATGAACCGCATCGTGTTCCGTTATGCCGACGTGCTCCTGGAGCGTGCTGAGGCTTATGCACAGCTCAACGAGACAGGCGAGGCCATCAAGCTGGTCAACGAGATTCGTAAGCGTGCCAAGCAGAGTACAGGTATGATTGCCAACTATCCTTCCGACTATGGCGTGAAGTTCAACATCTCTACCTACAATGGTACTTACAACCAGGAAGATGCTCTGAAGATCGTGAAGATGGAGCGTCGTCTGGAGATGGGTATGGAGAGTGAGCGCTTCTTCGACCTCGTGAGATGGGGTGAGGCAGAGAAGGTTCTCAACAAGTACTTTGCCGAGGAGACCAACAAATGCTCTATCTATGGAGATGCTCACTTTACAGCCAACAAGAACGAATATCTGCCAATACCTTTCTCACAGGTAGCGGCTTCCGACGGACATTACACACAGAACATAGGAGAATGGTAATATGAAGAAATTATTATTTATATTGATGGGCATTCTTGCCCTCACAGCCTGCAGCGAGGACAATGTGTCCGACCTGCAGCTCACAGGAGGCTGCTCTGTCACAGAGCTGGCACTCGACGACTATGAAGGAACTGTAGACAAGGCTGCACGCACCATTACCGTACGTGTGCCTGAGACCTACGACATCAGTCAGATGACCTTGAACAAACTCACGCTCAGCGATGGTGCTGTGTGTGATGCCAAGGTGGGCGACAAGATGAATATGCTCCTTGCACAGACCTTGCGCGTGAAGAATGGCGATGTGTTCCTCGACTGGACACTCGTTGCCAAGCGCGATGAGGCCAAGATTCTCTCTTTCAAGGTGAATGGTATCTATACCGGTGCCATCAACGAGAGCAACAAGACCATTACTATCAATGTGCCACAGACGGTGGACATCACCAAGCTGATTCCTTCCATCACGGTGAGCGAGAATGCTACTGTCGCACCTGTATCGGGTGCACCGGTCGACTTCACCAATCCTGTGACCTATACCGTCACCAACAATACAGCTACAAGCACTTACACCGTAACCGTCAATCAGATAGGCAAGCCAGCTGCTGTATTCGCCAGCTTAGCTCTGACGATGGACGAGCTGGGACCAGAGGAGAAGGCTGCCTGCGAGTGGATGCTCGAGAATGTGGACAACTCTATCTATGCTTCCTTTACTGATATCAAGAACGGCAATGTAGACTTGAGCGAGTGTAAGGTGATATGGTGGCACTTCCACAAAGACGGTGGAGTGGACGGTAAGGAAAGATTCGAGCAGGCTGCTCCCGAGGCTATTGCCGCACAGGCTGTGCTGAGAGACTACTACAAGGCTGGTGGTTCCTTCCTCTTCACACGTTATGCTACCAATATGCCTGGCGAGTTGGGTATCGACAAGAACGGATTGGTACCAAACAACTGCTGGGGACAGGTGGAGAATGATGCCGAGACTTGTGGAGGTCCTTGGGACTTCAAGATGGGCAACGATGCTGCAGGTTATCATTCCGATCACGCCCTCTATCAGGGACTGGTGAAGGGTGATGACGCCAACTGTGTTTACACGACAGATACCAACTACCGCATCACCAACTCTACTGCTCAATGGCATATCGGCTGGGATGATTATGCAAACTATACAGTATGGAGAGAGAAGACAGGTGCCATTGACCTGGGTTACGGTGGCGACGGTGCTATCGTGGTATGGGAGTATCCTGCCAAAGAGAATTCAGGCAAGACCCTCTGTATAGGTTCTGGCTGCTACGACTGGTACAGCGTAGGTCCTTTCACAAAGAAGTTCCATGCCAATGTGGCCATCATGACCAAGAATGCTCTTAATTATCTTATGAACAATTAAAAAATCGAACAGAAATGAAGACAATGATTAGTTCTATTATATTGGCATCATGCCTCGCCTTGCCTCTTGCTTCATGCAGCGACAGCGATGCAGCCCCCGAGCAGAAAGACTGGTCTACCACCACTTATTTCTACTCTGCTGATGCAGCCATGCAGGATACTTACTACAAGCCAACTGTAGGCTACGTGGGAGACCCCATGCCTTTCTTCGATCCTGTGGCTGGCGATTTCAAGGTGTTGTATCTGCAGGACTTCCGTCCTAATCCTGAAGGAACTTACCACCCCATCTGGGGTGTAAGTACCAAGGATGCTGCCCACTATACTTCTTTGGGTGAGTTGGTTTCTTGTGGCACCAAGAAGTCGCAGGATGCAGCCATCGGTACAGGCTCTACTATCTATGATGAGTCAAGCAAGCTTTACTATACATTCTATACGGGCAATAAGTATCTGCCTACAGGTGACGAGAGCGCACAGGCTGTGATGGTGGCTACTTCGTCCGACTTCAAGACATGGACCAAGGACCGTACGTTCCTGCTCAAAGGTCAGGACTTCGGCTACGACAAGAACGATTTCCGCGACCCATTCGTCTTCAAGGGCGATGACGGCAAGTTCCACATGCTTGTCTCCACCAAGAAGGGTGGTAAGGGAAGTCTGGCTGAGTTTGTTTCCGACGATTTGAAGAACTGGACCGACAACGGCGTGTTCATGACCATGATGTGGGACCGCTTCTACGAGTGTCCCGACCTCTTCAAGATGGGCGACTACTGGTACTTGGTGTACAGCGAGATTCATCATGCCATACGCAGAGTGCAGTATTTCAAGGGAAGAACTCTTGACGAGTTGAAGGCTTGTACTGCCAACGATGCAGGAAGATGGCCTGATGCTCATGAGGGCTTCCTCGACAGCCGTGGTCTTTATGCCGGCAAGACAGCCAGCGATGGTACCAACCGCTATCTGTGGGGCTGGTGTCCTACCCGAAGCGGCAAGGACAATACTGCTGTGGGTGCTTCGCCTGCAGAGCCAGAGTGGGGTGGCAACTTGGTTTGCTATAAACTCATCCAGCACGAGGACGGTACGCTGACACTCGGACAGGTTGATGCCGTGAGCGAGAAGTACAACCAGGATGTTGCCGTAGAGGTGAAGGAGAGCCAAAACATGACCGGGGCTGATGGCATCTATACGCTTGCTGGCAATGCCGAGCAGCCTGATGCTTACATGCTGATGGGTCGCCTCGGCAATCACAACAAGATCAGCTTCACCGTCACCACTACCAACGAATGGGATAAGTTTGGTATCTCTATGGTTCGTGGCTCTGACTCCAAGAAGTATTACACCATGGTTGTCAACCCTGAGCCTGAGAAAGAGAACATCCGCAAGGTAAACTTCGAGGAACAAGGCGTAGAGGGTAAGGGCTTCATTGCAGGAATCGACGGATACGAGTTTGCCCGTCCTGCCGACAATGTGTACAACATCACCATCTACACCGACAACAGCATCTGCGTGATGTACATCAATGATGTCTGCAGCTATACCAACCGCATCTATGGTATCCAGAAGAACTGCTGGAGTATCAATAGCTATAATGGCGCCAACGTGAAAGTCAGCAACCTGAAGATCAGTCAGTATTAATTGAGAAAGTAGATCAGACACATCGTTTTTTCAAAACACCATAACTTTGCGAGGCTCATCTCCCTTTTTGGGGGATGGGCCTTTTTCGTTCTTTCAGGGAACTTCCCCATTTGCGAAAATGAGAAGGATAAAAAACGCGATATGAGCTTATATTCTGAAAGGTATGAGCAGAAGCCTGAATGGACTTCTATCAATACGAGGAACTACTCATCCCATTCCTCGAATTCCAATTCCAGTTCCTTGTACTCGGGTTTGTGGGTGCTGTTCTCACGGTCTTCTTTCTTGGCTTCCTCGCTTGTGGCATTGCTCACGGCGAGGCCAATGAGGCGGATGGGGTGGGCGGAGGAATACTCCACCTGCTTGAGCAGAAGCTTGGAGAGAGGCAGTATGTCGGCCTTGCTCTTCAGAATCTTGTCTTGCGAGATGCTTCTTGTTATCTGTGTGAAGTCGGCAAACTTTACTTTCAGGGTGAGGGTGCGGCCTTCGAACTCGCTGCGGGCTATGCGGGTAAGCAACTCCAGGACGGTGTGATAGAGTTGTATGATGACGGCAGAGGGAGTGTATATATCCTCTAAGAAAGTCTGTTCGCATCCCACAGACTTTCTTTCGCGATACGTAACGACGGGGCGATTGTCGATGCCACGTGCAAAATGGTAGAAGACATGACCAGCCTTGCCAAAAACCTCGACGAGATGCTGTTCGGAAACCTTACGCAGGTCGGCTCCGCGGTAAATGCCCATGTAGTGCATCTTCTGCAGAGTCTTCTTGCCTACGCCCCAAAAATCTTCCACGGGCAGTTGAGAGATAAAGTCGAGAGCCTTGTCGGGGTGAATGGTGCAGATGCCGTCGGGCTTGCGATAGTCGGAAGCCACCTTGGCGAGAAACTTGCAATAGCTGATACCTGCCGATGCGGTGAGTCCTGTCTCGGCTTTGATGCGTGCCTTGATCTCGCGTGCCACATCTACAGCCAGCTCTATACCTTTCTTATTATGGGTGACATCGAGAAAGGCCTCGTCGATGGAGATAGGTTCTATGAGGTCGGTATAATCCTGGAAGATGTGGTGAATCTGCTGCGATACCTCTTTATAATGTTCGTGTCGGCAAGGCACGATGTTGAGGTCGGGGCAGAGGCGCTTGGCCTGTGCGATTGACTGTGCAGAATGTACTCCGAAGCGACGTGCCTCATAGCTGGCAGTAGACACCACACCACGTGGACCGTCGAAGCCTACCGCAATGGGTTTGCCCCGAAGTTCAGGATTGTCTCTTTGCTCTACTGCCGCAAAGAAGGCGTCCATATCAATGTGTATGATTTTTCTATTCTCCATTCTCATGCAAAAATACAAATAAATCCTTGTTTATGCAAATTTCATTTCTATCTTTCTCAACTTTCGCTGGGTTCAGGAGTTTAGATGATAAAGGAGTTATCACTCCCTTCGGTCGTTAAAAGTTATAGCCATCAGAACGTCGTTTTCGCATCCCTATAGGGACGAGGCTCCATCTACTTTTAATTCTAATCTATAGCATTTATCCGTAATCTCAAAAACATTGAATTAAGCATCGGGATGGTCTCTGCTTTCTTCGTTAGGGTTTGTTAGTGAAGCTTTACCGAAATGACTTTTATGTTGAATCTTGGGATTGATGGAAAGAAAGCCGTCAAGATTGAAAAAAGGGTGTGCCACAAATGCGTGGCACACCCTTTATGTTAAAGATAAGTGAGATTTTATTTCTGGCACTCCTTGCAAGGAGTCCAAGGCTTCAGCTGCTTGAAGAAGTCGTTGCCCTTGTCGTCTACGAGGATGAATGCAGGGAAGTCCTCTACGGTAATCTTCCAGATAGCCTCCATACCGAGCTCTGGGTACTCTACGCACTCGATGCTCTTGATAGAACTCTGAGAGAGAACGGCAGCTACACCACCGATAGTACCGAGGTAGAAACCACCATGCTTCTTGCAAGCCTCAGTAACAACATCGCCACGGTTACCCTTGGCAATCATTACCAAACTAGCGCCGTGATCCTGGAACTCATCTACGTATGGGTCCATACGGTTGGCTGTGGTAGGTCCCATAGAGCCACATGGATAACCCTCTGGAGTCTTGGCTGGACCAGCATAGAGGATAGGGTGGTTCTTGAAGTACTCAGGCATCTCCTCGCCTGCATCCAGACGAGCCTTGAGCTTAGCGTGAGCGATGTCACGAGCTACGATGATGGTACCCTTCAAGTTAACACGGGTGCTTACAGGATACTTGCTCAACTCTGCACGAACTGCATCGATACCCTTGTCGAGGTCAATCTCGATACCCTTGGTACCCTCACCTGGGTTGCGGAGCTCCTCAGGAATCAACTCTGTTGGGTTCTCGTCCATCTTCTCCAACCAGATACCGTCCTTGTTGATCTTAGCCTTGATGTTGCGGTCGGCAGAGCAGCTTACACCCATACCGATAGGGCAGCTGGCACCATGACGAGGCAGACGGATGACACGGATGTCGTGAGCCAAGTACTTACCACCAAACTGTGCACCCAAGCCAATCTTGTGAGCCTCTTCAAGGAGCTTGTTCTCCAAGTCGATGTCACGGAAGGCACGACCGGTCTCATCACCTGTTGTAGGCAACTCATCATAGTACTTGATAGAAGCCAGCTTCACGGTAAGGAGGTTCTTCTCGGCAGAAGTACCACCGATAACGAATGCGATGTGGTAAGGAGGACATGCTGCTGTACCGAGGCTCTTCATCTTCTCTACGAGGAATGGGAGGAGGGTGCCTTCGTTCTGGATAGTGGCCTTGGTCATAGGGTAGAAGTAGGTCTTGTTGGCAGAACCGCCACCCTTGGCAACCATCACGAAGCGATACTCGTCGCCCTCGGTAGCCTCGATATCGATCTGGGCAGGCAGGTTGCAACGGGTGTTCACCTCGTCATACATGTTGAGAGGTGCATTCTGTGAATAACGAAGGTTGTCCTGTGTGTATGTGTTGTAAACACCCAAACTCAAAGCCTCTTCGTCCTCGAAGTCGGTCCATACACGCTGACCCTTCTCGCCATGAATGATGGCAGTACCTGTATCCTGGCAGAATGGGAGAATGCCCTTCACGGCAGTCTCTGCGTTGCGGAGGAACTGGAGAGCTACGTATTTGTCGTTCTCAGAAGCCTCTGGGTCGCTGAGAATCTTAGCCACCTGGAGGTTGTGCTCACGACGGAGCATGAACTCTACGTCGTGGAAACCCTGCTGTGCGAGCAGGGTAAGTGCTTCCTTTGAAACCTTGAGGATTGTTTTTCCCTCGAACTCTGCTGTGCTTACGCCTTCTTTTGAGATAAGGTGATACTCTGTCTTGTCCTCTCCAAGCTGAAACATTGGAGCGTACTTAAAATCTGGAGCTTTTGCCATAATGTTTTTTTGTTGTTATTATACTGTTGAAATATTCAAGTTGTTTTGTTTTGTCAAGAATTTGAGAATTAAAGAATTCTTCTTTTTCCTTCCCCTTATCTGTTGAATTATTGAGAAAGAAGTTCGCACAGCGAACAGACTTCCTGCCAATCTTCATTCTTCCTAATGATTAGCCTTGGGATATTCTTAAATTCTCTCAAGTTTCGCAAGTTTTACCCCACACGCCCTGAAAGGGCAGAAACTCTTAGCCCAGGGCAACGCCCTGGGTTATTACGGGCGCAAACCTGTCGCCCTGTAAGGGCAAAAGCTTTAAAACTCCAAACAAAACATAAGGCTTTTGCCCTTACAGGGCGCCTTGCTGATTGCTATTATACCCAGGGCGCTGCCCTGGGCTAGGAGCTTTTGGGCCTTCAGCCCGTACTTAAGCTACATGCGAAAGTTCAGTTAAATTCTCAAATTCTTGACATAAAATCAGAATCCGAAGATCTCTTCCTGAGAGAGGCGCTTGATAGGCGCAATCTTCTCGAGGCTCTTCATGTCGAGGTCTTTCTCGTTGCCGAGGATGACCATGCGGTAAGGCTTGCCCACGATATTCTGCTTCTCGAAGTTAGTGATGTCCTGAAGTGTCACGTTCTGGAGCGCCTCATAGAGTTTCTTGTTGGGATCGTAGTCGAGTCCCTTCAGCTTGGCATTGAAGTAAGCATAGAGCACGTTGTCCTTAGTGGTACGCATACTCTGCAGGCTCTTGATGAGGCTCTGTTTAGCCAGGTTGAATGCAGCCTCGTTCTGTGGCAGGTTATTGATGATCTCGTTGAACACGTTGATGCAGTCCATCATCTTGTCGCTCTGCGAGATGATATGAGTGAAGAAGTATTCTGTATCGTTCTTACGGCCAGGGCGTACATAATAAGAACCAGCGTTGTAAGCCAGACCTCTTGTCTCGCGGAGTTCTTGGAAGACGATGGCGTTCATGCTTCCGCCAAAGTACTCATTGAAGAGTCCCACTACGGCAGCATTGTCGTCGGTGAAAGTCTTACCCTCGTTCTGGTACTGGCGCAGATAGATGTTCTTAGCCTCGTAGGGAGCAATGAGAATCTCGTTGCTCTGTGGCTGCTGCTTGGTGTACTCCTTGCCCTGTGGAGCAGGGATGAGTTTCTTGCCAGTCTTATGTTCTTTGGCGAGGAGGCTGTTGAGCTGTTTCTCGCTGTAAGGACCATAATAGAATACGGTGTGCTCGATATTGTCGAGTGCGCCTAAAAGGTTGATCAGCTCCTGTGGATCCATCTTGCGAAGGTCGGCAGGGAGAATCTGATTGCGGCTTGGGTTGTAAGGACCATATACGCAATAGTCCCACAAACGTGAGAAGTTGGCCTTCTGGTTGGCCTTCATGTCGTTGCCATTCTTCTCTACGAGGTCCACATACTGGTTCCATGAAGTCTTGTCGGCTTTGGCATGATGCAGCAAGTCCTCCAAGAGGCTGAGTGCCTTAGGAAGGTTCTCGTTCAGACCATTGATGTTGATGCTGAGGCTCTTGGTGCCCTGAGCCACACTGTAGTTGCAGGCAATGTTATAGAAAGCCTGTTTGATTTCAGAGACGGTCTTCTTGTCGGTACCTATGTAGCCGAGATAATCAGCAGCATAGCTGTAGCGCATGTCATCCTCGTCGCCCAACTCATAACGGAAGGAGAGGTTGAAGAGGTCGTCCTGTGTGTTCTGTTTGTAGAGCAAAGGCAGCTTTTTGCTGGTCTTGGTGACGGTGAGGTCTTTCTTGAAGTCGAGGAACTCAGGCTGTATAGGAGCCACTTCTGCGTTCTTGATTTCTTTGACGAAATCGCTCTCATACTCGCGGTTGGCAGGTATAGGAGTGATGGCAGGCTTCTCAATCTTCTTGAGCGTCTTGTCCTCGCCGATGCGCTTGTATACACATACGAAGTTGTCGGCACGCAGATGCTTGTTGGCAAAGTCGATGATATCTTTCTTGGTCAACTTGCTCTGGCGGTCGAGCTGCTTGGCTACGTCTTCCCATTTCTGGTCGTTGATGAAGGCGTCCACCATGATGCTGGCTCGGTTTTCGTTGTCGTCGAGTCCTTTGTAGAAGTTGAGCTTCTTGTTTGCCATGACAGCAGGAAGCAATTCGTCGGCAAACTCGCCACGGCGCAACTTGCCCATCTCGTCAAGCACGAGGGCACGTGTGTCTTCGAGCTTCTGTCCCTTGTTGGGCAGTGCCTGAACGATGAAAGCGGTGTAGTCGTGCAGACCATAGTTGAAGGCTCCTGCAGAGGCGAGTTTCATCTTCTGTTCCAGGTCTACCTCGAAGAGTCCTGCCTTGCCGTTGGCGAGCAGGTCGCTGATGACATCGAGGGTGTCGTTCTGCTGGTCGTTGACGCCCTTGAAGAGCCATGCCAGCATCATGTTTTCCTGTTCCTTACCGACAACCGTGGTGTCCTTTACTGTTGTGATGGCAGGCTGTGCCTCGAACTCAGGGCGTGACAGGTTGTCGCTCTTCTTCCATGAGCCAAAGTACTGGTCAATGAGAGCTATGGTCTTGTCGGGGTCAAAGTCGCCAGCCATGACGATAGCCACATTGTTTGGCACATAGTAACGGTGGAAATAGTTCTGTATGTTGATGATGCTTGGGTTCTTGAGGTGCTCCTGCTCGCCGATGGTAGTCTGTGTGCCGTAAGGATGGGTAGGAGTGAGGAGGTTCCAGAGAGCAGCAAACTCCTTGGTGGCATCGCTTGCCATGGAGATGTTCTTCTCCTCGTACACGGCCTCCAGCTCTGTATGGAAGCCACGGATGACCATGTTCTGGAAGCGGTCGCTCTGCACCTTGGCCCAGTTTTCTATCTCATTGTTTGGGATGTTCTCCACGTAGCAGGTGACATCATTGCTGGTATAGGCGTTTGTTCCCTCGCTACCGATGCTCGACATGAGCTTGTCGTACTCGTTGGGGATGTTGTATTTGGCAGCCAACTGTGAGATGGAGTCAATCTCGTGGTAAGCCTGCTTGCGCTGTGCGGGATCGGTGAGTTTGCGATAAGTCTCATAGCGGCGGGTTATCTCGTCGAGGTATGGCTTCTCCTTGGCGGCATCGATGGTACCAAACTTCTTGGTGCCTTTGAACATCAGGTGCTCCAGATAGTGAGCCAGACCTGTAGTCTCGGCAGGGTCATTACGCGAACCTGTTTTTACCGCGATGTTGACCTGCAAGCGAGGTTTCTCCTTGTTAACTGACATGTACACCTTCAGACCATTGTCGAGGGTATAGATACGTGTTTGCATTGCATCGCCTGGTACGGTGGTGTAATGATAGTCTTTTGCGCTGGCACAAAGCGCCCCCGATGTGAAGAGTGCCGCCAGCATGATAGTTTTTAAACTCATACTTTTTATGATTTTATGTTGTATAAATGATTTTACTTTGTTGGACTTTTTATGTGGCAGGACTGATGGAGTTGGCAAAGTGCAGGAAGGTGTCTTCGTCCACGTCGCCCAAGTCGTATTCCTTCTGCGCATCTTTTCTGATGGCTTCGGTCCATAGCGATTTTGCCTCGTCGGCTCTGGTTTCGATCAGCGAGAAGGCTGCCGGTGTGGCTTCTTCGTAGAGCTGTCGGATGAGGCTGAAGGCATAAGCTTGATTGAAATCGGCATAATGGCTGTGAGCCTCGGACAATGCGTTGATAACAGACTCAATGTCTTCGGTTGTTCCGTCGATGATGTCTTCGACGAGTTGATTCTCCAAAGCCTGCGGCAGGAGCAGACCACCCAGATCGGTCCATGCTTCTTCGCCATTGTGGATGGCCTGTTCGGACAGTGGGGTATATTCATGTCCTTCTTCTGCTGCTGCTTCAGGAAGCGTGGCCTTCTTGATGACTTGACCTAAGTAGAGACTGATGAGCATGTCGTAGAAGTGGATGCCGGAAAGGAGTGAGCTGCGCGGAATGGTGAGTCCCTGATAGTGGTATTCCTGGCATTGAGTTCCGCAAGTGGTGCAGAGCTCTTGCAGAATGTGCCTTCCTTCTGCCGCCTTGCTGATGACAAAAGGTGAGAGCCACTCTTGGTTGATGATGCTCTTGCGGTGCTCGGCTGGTCGAAGGTCGCGCTTGGGCCACTTGTTGATGTCGCGGTAAAGTCCTACTGTGACAAGGTTCCTGCCAGGGATGAGTATGGTCTTCTCTCCCTCGCCAATAATATAGGAGAAGGGGAAGGAGGTTGTGTCGGGATGAGCCATGGTCTTGCCAAGACATACGGAGTAAGCACCGATGTGGGCAGGCAGGAAAAGGTAGGAGCCGCTGGCTGTCTTGGTGCCTCTCTCCAGGATGCCCCAGTGGATGGGACCCATCTTGTAGGCATGGTTGCTGAAGTTGGTGGCAGAACCGGCATTATAGAACGAAACCTGGCTTCCGATGATGAGCGAACTCTTGTGATGAGAGGCTGAGAACGGACCGCAGAAGGCGGCACATGCTTCGCCATTGCTCATTACCGAGTTGGCAAAGAATACCGATGCCGATGCGGTAAAGCTGTTGTTTATCTGGCAGGCTTCTCCCACGAAACAGTCTTGCAGGTTGGCTCCGTTGGTGATGCTTGCCCCATGGTCGATGATGGTGTTTTCGGCTATGATACCCGTTCCTATATAAACGCTGCTGGTAGCATCTCCCAGGAGGGTGCAGTCACTCAGCCGCTCTGCTCCGTTCACCTCGCAGTAGTCGTTGATGATGCAGTTGATAATCTCCTTGGTGTTGGCTATCTTCACATTGTTGCCTATCAGTCCGCGTTCGGGCAGTCGGCTGTTCACATATGCTCTGACGAGCTGGAAAATATTCTCACGGAAGTCCTTCTCCTGCGAATGCTTGAGCATGAGTGCTGCCAACTGACTGCTCAGTTCGGAGAAAGAGATGATGTTCCCATCGCCAGCCTCGTTGAGTACACTGATGACATTGGCTTCTCCATAGGTAGCTCCCTCTGTAGTCTCTATTGTGGATACGTTGGACAGGTAGCACTCGTCACCGATGGTATAGTTATTGATGAATCCTCCTATGTTCTCGATGAGGCAATCGTCTCCGATGATGACATTGTGCAAGGTGGCATTGTGGATGCCCGAGTGCTTGTGAAAGCCCGGACTTACCTCGATGCTCTTGTCGAAGCTGCCTATGCAGACTTCTCCGTAGAGCATTACCTGACGCATGTGTTCGGGATTGAAGTCTTCTGCGACGTTGACGGAAGTCCAGTCCTCAGCCCAACAGCCATTCTGCTGCAGCTGTTCTATCTCTTCGGTGGTAAGCGGTCGGTAATCGTTCATAGTCGTTGTTTTTTATTCGTAGTCCTGATACAGGAAATCATTATAGGGATACTTCTGTACGTGCAGCTCGCGCACTTTCTTGTACAGAATGTCGCGGAACTCGTCGATGTTCTCCTTGTTCTTGGCAGAGATGAAGAGACAGTCGTCGTGCAACTTCGCCATCCATGTGCGCTTGAGTTCATCGAGGGTGATGTTTTCTTTCTGTATAGGAGTAAGGTCGTCTTCCTCCTTCTCTACCCAGGAGTAGTTGTCTATCTTGTTGAAGATGATCATCGATGGCTTGTCGGCGCAGCCCAGTTCCTTCAGGGTCTTCTCCACCACCTGTATCTGCTCCTCGAAATCAGGATGCGAGATGTCGACAACATGCAACAGCAGGTCGGCCTCGCGTGTCTCGTCGAGGGTGCTTTTGAAAGAGTCTACCAGGTCGGTAGGCAACTTGCGGATAAATCCTACTGTGTCGGCCAGGAGGAAAGGCAGATTTTCCACCACGACCTTTCGTACGGTGGTGTCGAGAGTGGCGAAGAGTTTGTTCTCGGCAAAGACCTCGCTCTTGGAGAGTAGGTTCATAATGGTGCTCTTGCCCACGTTGGTGTAGCCGACAAGGGCCACACGGATGAGTCGGCCGCGGTTCTTGCGCTGAGTGGTCTTCTGCTTGTCAATCTCGGCCAGGCGTTCTTTGAGCAAGCTCATGCGGCCGAGGATGATACGACGGTCCATCTCAAGCTGGGTTTCACCAGGACCACGCAATCCTACAGAACCTTTACCGCCACCCGAGCCAGAACCACCGCCCTGGCGCTCAAGGTGAGTCCAGAGTCGTTGCAGACGAGGCAACATGTATCTATACTGTGCCAATTCCACCTGTGTCTTGGCGGCAGCAGTCTGGGCGCGCATGGCAAAGATGTCGAGAATAAGAGATGTGCGGTCGAGAATCTTTACCTGTAGCTCTTGCTCAATATTGCGTATCTGCTTGGCAGACAGCTCGTCGTCGAAGATGACCATTCCGATCTCGCGGTCTTCTTCCTCTTCTTCCTTAATGTATTGTTTGATTTCCTCGAGCTTTCCCTTTCCTACATAGGTGGTCTGATTGGGAGCGACAACCTTCTGCGTGAATCGCTTGACGGTTACAGCTCCTGCCGTATCGGCAAGAAATTCCAGCTCGTCGAGGTATTCCTTGGTCTTGGCTTCGTCCTGCTCCTTGGTGATAAGACCCACGAGAACGGCAGTCTCTGCCTTGACTTCTGAGATGACAAATTCCTTCATTGATTAGCTTGTTATTATATAATAGGTGCAAAGTTAATAAAAAAAGCTATTTCTATGGAATACTGACTGCATAATTTATGCTTTTTTTAAGAAAAAGGCTTGTTGGGTAACTGCTCAGCACCCCCTATTGAAAACTTTGAATAGAAAAGCCTCGAAATATGAAAGCGCTTCGATAGTCAATGAAGCCTATTTCGTAGAGCAATGAAAGCGGCTTCGTAAGCAGTTGAAGCCTATTGCATGATTCTGATAGAAGCTATAAAATTACCTTGTTGGGTACGCATAAAGAGAAGCAAATACCGCAAACGTTTACGTGATTTTTTGCGTAAAAAAAGAGATATATTTGATTTAAATCAATTATTTGTATTATATTTGCACTCGAAAAGAAACACAAACTGATTTTCAAAAAGATCATAACTACATAAAAAACACAAAACTGCTGAAACATTCAAAAACGTAAGAATTGCCCCGACGTGATGTCGGGGCATTTTTTTTGTCCTTCTGTTTATGCTTTCTGTATCGCCTTTTTGTGTATGTGTTTGCAGGTTTTGCAGATGTTTAAAAGTCTGATGCTCAGCGACGATACTTCTTAAACGTGTACTTGTGTGAGTCTGGAAAATAAGTGAAGATGGTGATGCTCTCGTTAGTCTTTGTGTGCTTTCCGCCAGTTTGTGTTGAAAGATCTTTCTTTTTTCTTGTGCAGAGCAAAATAATATTATCTTTTTATTTATTTGCAGGTTGCTGTCATCTATTGCAGACTGTCAGTCTTGAATCGGTTGTCTGTCTGCTTGGCGGTCATTTCTTTAACTTCCCCATTTTTGAAACTTCAGTTTATGTAACAAAAAAAGAGGGTGTATCATGAACTTATGATACACCCTCTTATCTTATGATGGTTCAACTTACGCAAGTGGCGTAGTTGTTTCTCTTTCTGTCGTTAACATTACTTGTTCTCGAATAGCAATCCGCCTTCCTTGGTGTGGTCGATGACGATTGGTTTCTCCCTACTGACTTCCTCGGCGAGGATCTTCTTGCTCAAGTCGTTCAATACATAGTCTTGTATTGCGCGTTTTACAGGGCGTGCGCCAAACTCTGGATCGTAGCCCACCTCTGCCAAATATTGGATGGCGGCAGGAGTCCAGCGAAGCTCGAAGCCCTGAGGAGCCAACATCTTCTTGACTCTGTTCATCTGAAGCTCAACCACCTGGGCAATCTGCTCTTTGGTGAGAGGCTTGAAGGTGATGATGTCGTCGATACGGTTCAGGAACTCCGGACGGAAGGTCTTTCTCAACATATCACGGCTTGCGTTGGAAGTCATGATAATGATGGTGTTCTTGAAGTTTACTACACGGCCTTTGTTGTCGGTCAGTCGTCCGTCGTCCAATACCTGAAGCAGGGTGTTGAAGACGTCGGGATGAGCCTTCTCAATCTCATCGAAGAGAACCACACTGTAAGGTTTGCGACGAACAGCCTCGGTCAACTGTCCACCCTCATCATAGCCTACATATCCTGGAGGCGCACCTATCAGACGGGTGACGCTGAACTTCTCTTGATATTCACTCATATCGATACGTGTCATCATCGACTCGTCATTGAAGAGATATTCTGCCAAAGCCTTGGCAAGCTCAGTCTTACCCACACCGGTTGTGCCGAGGAAGATGAAACTTGCGATAGGACGTTTCGGGTCTTGCAAACCGGCACGTGAGCGGCGTACAGCATCACTCACTGCGGTGATGGCCTCATCCTGACCGATGACTCTCTTGTGGAGTTCTTCCTCCAAATGGAGCAGTTTCTCACGCTCGCTCTGCATCATACGGCTTACAGGTATTCCGGTCCAGCGGCTTACCACCTCGGCAATATCGTCGGCAGTAACCTCTTCGCGTATCATGGCCTCGCCACCTTGAGTGCTCTTCAGTTGTTCCTGAATGCGCTTGATGTCTTCTTCGAGAGCAGTCAGCTTAGAATATCTGATCTCAGCCACGCGCTCGTAGTTGCCTTCACGTTCCATGCGCTCAGCCTCAAACTTCAGGTTCTCAATCTCCTGCTTGTCTTGCTGAATTTTATTGACGAGGTCTTTCTCTCCTTCCCATTTTGCACGGAAGTCGCGTTCCTTGTCCTTCAGCTCGGCAATCTCCTTGTCGAGTTGCTGAATCTTAGGCTGGTCGTTCTCGCGCTTGATGGCCTCACGCTCTATCTCCAACTGCTTTAGGTGACGTGTGATCTCGTCCAGTTCCTCAGGCACGGAGTCGCGCTCCATACGGAGTTTGGCAGCAGCCTCATCCATCAGGTCGATAGCCTTGTCTGGCAGGAATCGGTCGGAGATGTAACGTTCAGAAAGTTTGACAGCTGCGATGCAGGCGTCGTCCTGAATACGAACCTTGTGATGGTTCTCATAACGCTCCTTGATGCCTCGGAGAATGCTGATGGCGTCCACCTCGTCAGGCTCGTTGACCATTACGGTCTGGAAACGACGTTCCAAAGCCTTATCCTTTTCGAAGTATTTCTGATACTCGTTGAGGGTGGTGGCACCGATGGCTCTCAGTTCGCCACGTGCCAATGCAGGCTTCAGGATGTTGGCTGCGTCCATGGCGCCTTCTCCGCCGCCGGCACCTACCAAGGTATGAATCTCGTCGATGAAGAGGATAATCTGTCCGTTGGCGTTGGTCACTTCCTTGATGACGCTCTTCAGTCGCTCTTCGAATTCGCCTTTATATTTAGCACCAGCCACCAGTGCGCCCATGTCGAGCGAATAGAGCTGCTTGTTCTTCAAGTTCTCCGGTACGTCGCCACGTACGATTCTTTCTGCAAGTCCTTCTACGATAGCGGTTTTACCAGTACCTGGTTCACCGATAAGGATTGGGTTGTTTTTCGTTCTTCTTGATAAGATTTGGAGCACGCGACGTATCTCCTCGTCACGTCCGATTACGGGGTCGAGTTTTCCGCTTCTGGCTTGTTCAACCAAGTTCTTGGCGTATTTCTCCAGACTCTGATAGTTTTCGTCTGCACTCTGGCTCTTCACGTTCTGTCCCTGACGAAGAGCCTGGATGGCAGCGAGCATGTCTTTCTCGTTGGCGCCGGCATCTTTCAGGATGCGGGCTGCTGTAGAGTTGCCTTTCAGAATGGCGAGCAGAATAGGCTCTACGCTTACGAACTCGTCGCCCATCTTCTTGGCAGTATCCTCGGCGTTGATCAATATCTGATTGGTGTCATTGGAGAGGTATGGCTGTCCGCCACCCTGTACGCGGGGAAGATGCTGCAATTCCTGCTGCAGGAGCATGGAGATCTGTCCTCCGTTCATGCCCAACTTCTGGAAGATATAGTTGGTCACATCAGGTGCTTTCTCGATGATTCCGCTGAGAAGATGCACCGGCTCGATGGTCTGCTGACCATTTCGTTGCGCTGTGTTCACAGCGGCTTGCACCGCTTCTTGCGCCTTGATTGTAAATTTGTCGAATGTCATATATTTCTCCTTTCTTGTTTTATTTGTTTCGTTATGTTATTTGTTGTTTGCCAACCGTTGAAGCGAAATGTGTGCCGAGGTGCAGAATGCTGACATTCTGTCTTGTTTTTCGTTGTTTTTTAGACTTTTATAGTTGAAAATGCTGTCAATGTGTCGGTAATCGGGCGCTTGACGGGAGACGAGTTTTGTACTTTGTGAATGATTCTCTTTGGTCTTAATAGACGACTGGCTTTGGTCTTAATAGACGACCGGCTTCGGTCTTAATAGATGACCGGCTTTGGTCTTAATAGATGACCGGCTTCGGTCTTAATAGATGGCAGAAATGGCTTTTAGGGTTAACTCAGGTCAAGAAACATCGTTCTTGCGTTAAAAAGCTAATAATAACACGAGTGATTTTTGGTGGGCTCAAATATTATTTGTACCTTTGCACCATTATTTCAAATAAGTAGAAATCAATGGCTGAAACAAAGAAAATCAAGACAGCTTTAGTGTCTGTCTTTCACAAGGACGGCTTGGATGAGCTCCTTGCCAAGTTGAATGAAGAGGGTGTTAAATTCTTGAGCACCGGTGGTACACAGAAGTTTATCGAGTCACTCGGTTATGAATGTCAGAAAGTGGAGGATGTCACCACTTATCCATCCATTCTGGGTGGTCGCGTGAAGACTCTTCATCCAAAAATATTCGGAGGTATTCTTGCACGTCGCGACAATGAGGGCGATCAGGAGCAGATGAAGGAGTATGAGATTCCAAGCATCGACCTCGTGATTGTAGACCTTTATCCTTTCGAGCAGACTGTGGCAAGCGGTGCAAGTGATGCTGATATCATTGAGAAGATCGATATAGGCGGAATCTCTCTGATCCGTGCCGGAGCCAAGAACTTCAAGGATGTGGTTATCGTGCCCAGCAAGGCTGAGTACAGCGTGCTGCTCGATATCTTGAAGAAGAAAGGTGCTGAGACCGATATCGAGGATCGCAAAATGTTTGCAGAGCGTGCCTTTGGCGTAAGCTCACACTACGATACTGCTATCCACGCTTGGTTCGCTAAGTAATGTGCGTCAGCTTTAGTGCTGGCGTAGATATTTTAAGCTTAAAATAAACAATTAGTAATTACAAAAGAAAATGGGATTTTTTTCATTTATTCAGGAAATCGCAATGGACTTGGGAACAGCCAACACCATTATTATCAGCGATGATAAGATTGTGGTGGATGAGCCCTCTGTTGTAGCCCTCGACCGCCGTACAGACAAGATGATTGCTGTAGGTGAGAAGGCTAAGATGATGTACGAGAAGACTCATGACAATATCCGTACTATCCGTCCTTTGCGTGATGGTGTGATAGCCGACTTTACTGCATGCGAGCAGATGATGCGCGGTCTTATCAAGATGGTGCATACAGGAAGCCGTCTTTTCTCTCCCTCACTCCGTATGGTAATCGGTGTGCCTTCTGGTTCTACCGAGGTGGAGCTCCGTGCTGTACGCGATTCTGCCGAGCATGCCGACGGACGTGATGTTTACTTGATTTTTGAACCTATGGCAGCAGCTATCGGTATCGGTATCGATGTGGAGGCGCCAGAGGGAAACATGATAGTTGATATAGGTGGCGGTTCTACCGAGATTGCAGTCATCTCACTTGGCGGTATTGTGAGCAACAACTCCATCCGTACAGCCGGTGACGACCTGACTGCTGATATCCAGGAGTACATGAGCCGTCAGCACAATGTGAAGGTGTCTGAGCGTATGGCCGAGCGTATCAAGATACATGTAGGCTCTGCTCTTACCGACCTGGGTGATGAGGCTCCAGAAGACTTTATAGTTCATGGTCCTAACCGTATCACAGCCCTTCCTATGGAGGTGCCTGTATGCTATCAGGAGATAGCTCAGTGCTTGGACAAGACTGTGGCAAAGATCGAGAATGCTGTGCTCTCAGCACTTGAGAACACTCCTCCTGAGCTCTATGCTGATATCGTGAAGAATGGTATCTGGCTCTCTGGTGGTGGAGCTTTGCTCCGTGGACTCGACAAGCGTCTCACAGCCAAGATCAACATTCCTTTCCATATTGCCGAAGACCCATTGCACAGTGTGGCTAAGGGTGCCGGCATCGCGCTGAAGAATGTAGACCGCTTCTCGTTCCTGATGAGATAATTGAAAATCTGAATTTCAGAGAAACTATAGCGTATGCACAACCTTACAGAGTTTCTGGCGAAACACAACCACTGGTTTGTGTTCCTGGTGCTTGAGGTAGTGAGCATGGTACTGCTCTTCAGATACAACAGTTATCAGGGCAGTGTGTGGTTCTCGTCGGCCAATGCCGTTACTGGCAAGGTGTATGAGTGGGATTCGGCTGTGGAGAGTTTCTTCTCGCTGTCAGGCGTCAACAGCCAGCTCACTCAGCGCAATGCTTTCCTGGAACAGCAGGTAAGAATGCTGGACGACAGTATCGCCCGCCTTACCCGCAGTCAGGAAGCTGCAGTGACACGCTTGTCAAGCATGGTCCCCTTCCAGGGATGCAGGCTTATTCCGGCAAAGGTCGTCGCCAATATGGTGAACAGATACGACAACCTTATCACTATAGATAAGGGTTCTGCCGATGGAGTGAAGCGCGATATGGGCGTGGTTTGTGGCATGGGCGTGGTAGGCATAGTCTACTTGGTGTCTGAACATTACAGCATCGTCATCCCAGCTCTCAACAGCCATTCCAATATCAGCTGTACCATACAGCGCCGTGGCTATTTCGGCTATCTGCGCTGGCGAGGTGGCTCCTCACAGCTGGCTTATCTCGAGGACGTGCCAAGACATGCTCACTTCAAGTTGGGCGACAATGTGGTGACGAGTGGATATTCATCGGTCTTCCCTCCAGGAGTCATGGTGGGAAAGGTTCTGCATGTGTTCAATTCGGCAGACGGACTGTCATATCGTGTACAGGTTAAGTTGTCTACCGATTTTGCCCGCTTGCGCGATGTGTGCCTTGTTGATGATTCTGCCTTGCAGGAACGTATCGACCTGATGCGGGCAGCACAGGATTCCATCAAGCCACAGTAATGCACTCTGCCGTTTCGCAGAAACAAAACAGATTTTAAAGACAACACTTTTTCAATTCTTTTTGAAAAATGAGTATAGATATAGTAAAGCGATGGGGAGTATTCTTTGTTCTCCTGCTGGTGCAAGGACTGGTGTGTAACCATATACATCTTTTCCATTGCGCCACACCGCTTCTGTACATCATGTTCGTGCTCCACTTTCGTCGTAACACGCCTCGTTGGCAAATGTTATTGTGGAGTTTTGCCCTGGGATTGGGAGTCGACATCTTCGCCAACACTCCGGGTGTGGCTGCTGGCTCTATGACGGCAATAGCTCTCTTGCAGCCTTATCTGCTCGAGCTGTTCCTGCCCCGTGACAGTTCTGACGACTTGCTTCCTGGCGTGCGCACGCTTGGAAGTTCTTACTTTTGGTATTCGTTCATCATCGTGGTGATTTATTGCCTGCTCTTCTTTACACTCGAGACTTTCAATTTCTTCAACTGGTTGCAGTGGATTGAATGTATCGTGGGAAGTGCGGCTCTCACCTATGTGTTGCTGATGGCCATAGAGAATGTGCGTAAGTAGTTTTTCTCTTTCGCCTTCTCTCTATATCAATTTGACGGAGACCGAATCATACTCTATGCATGCATAGAATGATACATATATATAATAAGGTATATATAATATAAGGTGTAAGAGTAATTTTTATCAATTAGGGCATATTATATAAATAGGTATTATGATCGATTATAATCTCGAAAAACGTAAGTTTGTGATAGGTGGAGTGGCCATAGGAATTGTGACCATTTACATCATTCGTCTCTTTACGTTGCAGATTATGAGCGACGACTATAAGAAGAATGCCGACAGTAATGCCTTCCTCAAGCAGGTGGAATATCCGTCACGTGGAGCCATCTACGACAGAAACGGCAAACTGATGGTGTACAATCAGCCGTCTTATGATATCATGGTGGTGATGAACGAGGAGAGTGGAAGACTCGACACGATGGACTTCTGCAACTCGCTTGGCATTACAAAAGAGTTCTTCATCAAGCGAATGAACGATATCAAGGACCGTTCCAAAAATCCCGGTTATTCGCGTTACACCCAGCAGCTCTTCATGGGACAGTTGTCCGATAAGGACTTCAGTGTGTTCCAGGAAAAGATGTTCCGTTTCCCAGGTTTCTATGTGCAGAAGCGAAGCATACGTGAATACACCGGTCCCTATGCTGCCCATGTGCTCGGAGATGTGGGAGAAGTTTCGGAGAGCGATATAGAAGATGACAGCTACTATCAGCCAGGCGACTATATCGGTAAACTCGGTGTGGAGAAATACTATGAGAAAGAGCTCAGGGGAGAGAAGGGTATCAAAATCAAACTTCGTGATGCGCACGGACGAATACAGGGAAGTTACCAGCGTGGCAAGTTCGATCAGCGTCCTGTGGCAGGCAAAGACCTTACTCTGGGCATCGACCTGAACCTGCAGGCTCTTGGAGAGCGACTCCTTCAAGGAAAGATAGGCAGTATTGTAGCCATCGACCCCAAGACGGGCGAAGTGCTTGCCATGGTGTCGTCGCCCTCTTATGATCCACGTAGGTTGGTAGGAAAGATGCGCGGAAAGATGCACCGTTACCTTTCGCACGACCCCTGGAAACCGTTGCTCAACAGAAGTATCATGGGTCAGTATCCACCGGGTTCAACCTTCAAGACTACTCAGGCGCTCACATACCTCACCGAAGGAATCATCACGCCGGGTACAGCTTTCCCCTGTCATCATGGATTCTCTTATCGCGGACTGCATGTAGGCTGTCACGGACATCCTTCTCCTATAGCTCTCATCGATGCCATCAGTACCTCCTGCAATGGCTACTTCTGTTGGGGACTCTATTATATGATGGGCAACAGGCGCAAGTATCCTAATGTGCAAGTGGCTATGAACACCTGGCGCGACTATATGAAGAGTATGGGATTCGGATACAAACTTGGTATCGACCTGCCTGGCGAGAAACGAGGACTGATTCCTAATGCCGAGTTCTACGACAAGGCTTACCGAGGGTCTTGGAACGGACTCACCATTATCAGTATCTCTATCGGACAGGGTGAGGTCAACCTCACTCCTCTGCAGATAGCCAATCTTGGAGCCACCATCGCCAACCGAGGATATTATTATGCGCCCCATGTGGTGCGCAAGGTGAAGGGTGAGCCCCTCGATACACTCTATACTCGTCGTCATTACACCATGGCCTCGAAAAAGGCATACAACTATGTCGTGGCAGGTATGCGCAGCTCTGCCTTGAAGGGAACCTGTAAGATGCTTGCCCGTTATGACTTTGAACCATGCGGCAAGACCGGTACTGCACAGAACCGTGGTCACGACCACTCTGTGTTCATGGGTTTCGCACCGATGAACAATCCTCAGATAGCCATCGCAGTATATGTTGAGAACGGTGGCTGGGGAGCCGACTATGGTGTGCCTATTGGTGGACTCATGATGGAGCAATATATCAAAGGCAAGCTGTCGCCAGCTTCTGAGGCTCTTGCCGCACAGATGCAGGCACGAAGAATTGCCTATGGCTCAAGCAGCAGATAGAAATATCAGGGAGATGGGCGCTTCATCTTAAGCAACAGAAAGCGCCTCTCTTCTTCAACTTTTAATAACCCAAACTCGCTCGATTTGCGATATTTGAATAAGTAATATGGTTCAATCAGATAACAGACAACAAGGTGTGCTTCGTTCGCTCGACTGGTGGACGATAGGCATTTATCTGGCGCTTCTCACCTTTGGATGGATAAGTGTCTGTGGTGCCAGCTATACCTATGGCGACAATGATATTTTCAGTCTTGGTTCTCGTTCGGGAATGCAGATTATCTGGATAGGAACCTCCATCACGCTCGGTTTCATTATCTTGTTGCTCGATGACAGGTTCTACGACACCTTCTCTTATGTCATCTATGCCGCCTTGGTACTGTTGCTCTTTGCCACCATCTTCAATCCGCATAGTATCAAGGGTTCCCGTTCGTGGCTTGTGCTTGGACCTTTGCGTCTGCAGCCAGCCGAGTTTGCCAAGTTTGCTACGGCTCTTGCCATTTCCAAGTTTATGTCGAGCTATGGCTTCAATATTCATCGCATGAAAGACTTCTTTGCTGCAGCCTTTATCATTATCCTTCCGATGATATGTATCGTGGGACAGCGCGAGACGGGTTCTGCACTTGTCTATTCTGCCTTCTTCCTTATGTTCTATCGTGAAGGAATGCCTGGCAGTATTCTCTTTACTGCCGTTGCCATGGTGGTTTACTTCGTGGTGGGTGTGAAGTACGAAAATGTGATGATGTGGGATGGACAAACGTCGGTAGGCGAGTTCGTTGTGCTCTTACTTGTGCAAATCTTTTCTACGGGCATGGTGAGCAACTATATTCACAATGGGCGGCAAACGGTACAGATGCTTCTCTATACTGTCGGCATCACTTTGGGATGTATGCTCTTCTCTGTTTACGTCATTCCTTTCGATGTGACCTATGTTCAGCTGATTGTAAGTTTCGTGCTCATTGGATTCCTTTTCTATCAGGGCTTATCCGCACGCATCAGAAACTATTATTTCATCGCCTTGTTTGCCTTAGGGTCCTTGGCTTTCTTCTATTCTGCCGACTATGTGCTCAACAATGTGATGGAGCCTCATCAGCGTGTGCGTATCAACGTACTTCTCGGACTGGAGGAAGACTTGGCTGGTGCGGGTTATAATGTGCACCAGAGTGAGATTGCAATAGGTTCTGGTGGTCTTCAGGGAAAGGGCTTCCTCAATGGTACACAGACCAAACTGAAGTTTGTGCCCGAGCAGGACACCGATTTCATCTTCTGTACTGTGGGTGAGGAGGAAGGATTCTTAGGATCGGCAGGAGTGCTGTTGCTGTTCTTGGCTTTGATTATCAGGCTGATTATTCTTGCCGAGCGGCAGCCCTTCAAGTTTGGGCGAGTATATGGTTATAGTGTACTCAGTATCTTCCTTTTTCACGTGTTTATTAATGTAGGTATGGTATTGGGACTCACTCCTGTTATCGGCATCCCGCTTCCGTTCTTCAGTTATGGAGGCTCGTCGCTCTGGGGCTTTACCATCCTTCTCTTTATCTTCCTCAGAATCGATGCGGGAAGAAATCTGGTAAGAACCTAATCTAAGATTCATCGACAAGAAAAATATATATAAACAACAAAAGCGACTTCGTCCTATGAAGTCGCTTTTGTTGTATGATTTTGTCGGTCTTTATCTTGCCATCCGATGTAACCCATATTATGGCTACCCTATAGCCTCAAAAATGAAGATACTTGCGATGGCTGTCGCAAGTACTTACGTTGGTCATTGAAAGTACTTTCGTTGGTCATCGCAAGTACTTGCGTTTTTTTACCCATTTATTCACCTATGCGATTCATCTTAATTCCGATGTCGCTGATGCCCGGAAGAATCTCACGCTTCATGTTATGCTTGACGGTGATGTGGATGGAGTCGCCGGAAGCAAAGCGATAGGCATTGATGGGAAAATTGTATTGGTAATAACTGATACCTTGTCCCTTGGTAGCTCCACTCTTGTCTATCAGGTCGCATTGTATGGTATCCGATTTTTCTGTTTTCTCCATATCCTGAAGTTTGCCTTTTGGGAAGATACTCTGATTTACGATAAGCGTAAGACCCATGAAGGGGTAGACTCCTGTCACCCTGAGCCCTAATTGTTGCTCGTATGTGCCAGAAGTCTTCAGAGGTGGTATGTCGAACGACAGTATGTCGTTCTTCTCCCAACCGGCAATAGGGGTGTGCTCGTATTTGTCGTACACCAGCGTGTCGCTGCACGAGTGGAAGAGCATTACAGCCCCCATGATTATCCATATTGTATAAGCCCAGCGCTTCATTTTTTCTTTCTCGATAGTTATAGCTTCTGTGGCTCATGTTGTAAGCCACAGAATGCTTTATCAGTTATTCATTGTTGGGAGCCTTGTTTTCTCCGCCCTTGTTTCCATTGCCCTTATTGGCTTCGCCTTTGTTTCCTTCTCCTTTGTTGGCTACGGCCTTGTTGGTTTCTGCTTTATTGGTCTCTCCCTTATTGTTTTCTCCCTGTTGTGGGCGAGGACGGTTGTTGTTGCGTCTGCGGTTGTTTTGCTGACGGTTTGGACGGTTGTCTCCTTGCTGTCTGTTTTCGTCTTGACGGTTTTCTCCCTGCTGTTTGTTTTCTGCGCGGTTGTCTGCTTGCTGGCGGTTGTCACCTTGTGCATTACGCTTACGGTTGTTCTGGCGATTGTTGTTCTTCTTTTTCTTCTTTGCCTTGTCAAAACGGCTCAAGTCAGCTTCTGCCAAGAGGTCGCTGGACTTAGGAGCAGGTTTTGCCTTACCATTCTCGATGAGGCTCAGAGGCTTCTCGCCTGCCTTGTTCATCTTGATGATTTCCCAAGCACGTTCTGCGCTGATGGTCTCCAGATTGGAAGCCAAGTTCTTGTCGGTAGAATAGGTGATAAGACCTGCCAGAATGTCAACCTTGAACTGATGGTATTCTCCATCGGCAGTCTGCAGGAGAGCATCCTTAGGAGGCAGCTTTTTGCTTGCTTCCACATAGTTGTCAACCTCGTAGTTAAGGCAGCATTTCAGTTTGGCACACATACCTGCCAACTTCTGTGGGTTGAGCGAGATGTCCTGGAAACGTGCGGCATTGGTGCCTACGCTGACAAAGTTCTTCATCCAGGTAGCGCAGCAGAGTTCTCGCCCGCAAGGTCCTGTTCCACCTATGCGTCCGGCTTCCTGTCGCGCACCAATCTGTTTCATCTCTATACGTACATGGAAAGTATCCGCCAACACCTTGATCAGCTGTCGGAAGTCTACACGTTCGTCGGCGATGTAATAGAAGATAGCCTTGTTGCCGTCACCCTGATACTCCACATCGCCAATCTTCATCTTCAGTCCCAAGTCTTTGGCTATCTGTCGGCTCTGAATCATAGTACCGTGCTCACGGCTCTTTGCCTCGTCCCATTTCTCGAAGTCCACGGGCTTGGCTATGCGGTAGATACGCTTGATGTCGTCGGCAGAACGGAGGTTGGCTTTCTTGATTTGAAGTTTCACCAGTCTTCCTGTCAGTGTCACCACGCCAATATCGTGTCCTGGATTGGCCTCAACGGCTACAACGTCGCCCTTCTTCAAGTCCAGGTTGTTCACGTTGTGGTAGTAACCCTTGCGTGTGTTCTTGAATTGCACCTCCACGAGGTCTGTGCTCTCAGCATTGCCAGGTACGTCGGCAAGCCAGTCGTATGTGTTCAGCTGGCGGTCCTGTCGGCCTACTGCACATCTGCAGAGTCCTCGGTCGCAACCATTGAACATTCTGAATTTCATATTCTTGTAATCCACGATGATCTAATTATTATAATGTATATAGTTTATGTTTGTATATATTGGTAAGGCTTGCGCCTTTTGTTGCTTTTTTGTTTTACTTCCTCTTATTTTCTGATGAGCATAACGATGACGTTCAGTACCATGTCGAAGAAGATAATCTTGGCATTGGCATTCTGGTTGATCATCGCCTTGCATTCATCGAAAAGGTGGAAAATATCGATAATGTTGGCCTCGTTGATGAAGCGGGCGAAGTTCTTGGCGAAGTTTTCCTCTTCCTGTGTCATATAGACGAGTTCTTCCTGATGGAAGTTGTACATAAAACTCTCTCTGAGCATGTGGGTGAAGTAGTCGAGCATGCGCTTCTGCTTTTCGCGGTTGAATGCCGCCACGATGTCGCACCATTTCTTCAGGTCGTGTATCTTGCGCATGTACGCCAGTCGCATCAGCATGATAAAGAGGTCGAGGAACTGCTGGTTTTCGTTTCCTGCATTGAGTTCCTCCAGCGCCTTGTTCCAGTTGCCATTGGCAATTCTTGCCATGCGGTGTGCTGTGTCCCTGTCGAGTCCCCGTCGCTCAATGAGTGCCTGCTCAAGTTCCTGAGTAGCTATCTTCTTGAAGTCGATACGCTGGGTACGGCTTCTGATGGTTTCGAGCAACAGCTCGGGCTGTTCGCTTACCAGGAGGAAAAGGGTTTGTCTTGGTGGTTCCTCCAAGAGCTTCAGCATCTTGTTGGCGCATTGTATGTTCATGCGCTCGGGCAACCAGATTAGGCTGATTTTATAACCTCCTTGGCTCGACATCAAGCTTATGTTGTGGCTGATGGCTTCGCTCTCTTCCACCGTGATGATGGCTTGCTTGTTGCCGTCTTTCTCGCTGCTTGTCTTGCCCATTCGGCTTATCCAGTCGTTGATTTGCGGATAGGAAGCCTCGCTGAGCAACATCTCCCGCCATTCCTTGACGAAGTCGAGACTCACGGGTGAATGGTCGCCCATGCTGGCAAGTTTAATAGTAGGATAGGTGAAATGCAGATCGGGATGTTCCCATTTGCGGAGCATGGAGGTGGCACGTCTGGTCTGCGGAGAGTCGTCTTCAGCATCCTCCTCTCTTTCTCCCAACAGATAGCTGGCAAAGGCAAGTGCCATGGCCATCTTGCCGCAGCCTTCTGGACCGCAGAAGAGCAGGGCATGGGGCACACGATGTTCTGCCACCATCTGCATCAGACGGTTTTTCACGTCCTGCTGTCCTATCACTTCGCTGAATTTCATCTATATTTTTTTATGGTTGTTTACTTAAAACAGGATCTTAGCTATCTGCTTTACGCTTTCTACAGCCGATACGGTGAAGAAATGTACATGACTGTAGCCATGCTCGAAGAGGTCTTTCACCTGAGTGGTTGTCCACTCTATGCCGAGTGCCTTTGCATCATCGTCGGTCTTGCACTTCAGCACCTCCTGTGCCAGTTCTTCCGGTATGTCGCAGTGGAAGGTCTTGGGCACCATGGTAAGTTGTGAGAGTTTGGCGAATGGCTTGATGGCTGGAATGATAGGCATCGTAATTCCCATTTTGCGGGCTCTCTCCACGAAGTCGTAGAACTTCTGGTTGTCGTAGAAGAGCTGGGTTACGGCATAGGATGCACCGAGGTCTTGTTTCTCTTTCAGGTGCTGGAGGTCTTGCTCCAAGTTGGGTGCCTCCTCATGCTTCTCTGGGTAGCATGCTACTCCACAGTAGAATTTCTCGCCAGGGTGCTTGATGGGGGTTCCGTCCATGAAGAATCCCTCGTTGAACTGGCTGATCTGTTTCAGAAGGTCGGTGGCATGGGCGTGTCCATTAAGGGTAGGGGTGAACTGTCGGTCTTCTTTGGCTTTGTCGCCACGTAGCACGAGCACATTGGATATTCCCAAGAACTGGAGGTCGAGCAACTCATACTCGATGTCTTCCTTAGAAGCTCCGCTGCAGATGATATGAGGGATTACAGGAATATCGTACTTGTTCTGTATGGCTCCTGCAATGGCGATGGTACCAGGACGTCTACGCACACGCTGACGGGTCAGCAGACCGTTCTCGAGTTCCTTGTATACGTACTCGCTGTGGTGCGTCGTGATGTTGATGAAGCGTGGGTCAAACTCCTTCAAACTGTCGATGGTGCGGAACAGAGCTGCTGTTCCGTTGCCCTTGAGTGGGGGCAGTACCTCGAAGGAGAATCCTCTCTTTTGTCCTTCCTTATTTAGAAAATCTGCTATGTTCATGTTGTGTAAAGTCTAATTTGGTTGCAAATTTACGAAAAAAGTTGGGGAAAAAGGCAGATTATACGTAATATTTGTTGAGAAAATGCGTATTAATAGAGTAATAATGTCACAAAACCTAATAAAAATGGAACAAAATCAAAAGGGCTCTAAAGCCTATCTTATCTCAATCGTGATGGTCGCCGTTCTCGGTGGCTTGCTTTTCGGTTACGATACCGCTGTGATATCGGGAGCCGAGAAGGGTTTGCAGGCATTCTTTAAGGGTGCTAATGATTTCGAATACTCCGATTTTATGCACGGATTCACTTCTTCAAGTGCATTGATAGGATGTATCATTGGAAGTTCACTGTCTGGACTCTTTGCCAGCAAATTCGGTCGTAAACGTTCGCTTATCTTTGCGGGCATTTGCTTCTTCCTCTCTGCCTGGGGATCCATGGAGCCTGAAAGCTATATCCTTCCTCAGGGACAAGCCGACTGGACCTTGCTCGTAGTGTTTAACTTCTATCGTGTGCTCGGTGGTATCGGCGTGGGAATGGCTTCTGCCATTTGTCCTATGTATATTGGCGAAATCGCACCAAGTAATGTGCGCGGTATGTTGGTTAGTTGGAACCAGTTTGCCATTATCTTCGGTCAGTTGGTGGTTTACTTCGTCAACTTCCTGATTATGGGTTCTCATGCCAATCCTATATACGATGCGGCCGGTGCCATAGCCAATATGGTGGATGCTCAGTGGACTATCGAGACTGGTTGGCGTTATATGTTTGGTAGTGAGATGGTGCCTGCAGGCTTGTTTACTTTCCTCATCTGTTTCGTGCCAGAGACTCCCCGTTATCTTGTCATGGTGGGTCAGGACGACAAGGCCTTCGGAATCCTCTCCAAGATCAACGGTTCGGAGAAAGCCCGCGAGATTATCCACGATATCAAGAATACTGTAACTGTGAAAACCGAGAAGCTTTTCTCTTATGGTTTCATGTGCATCTTTGTAGGTGTTATGCTTTCTGTATTCCAGCAGGCTGTAGGTATCAATGCGGTGCTTTACTATGCTCCTCGTATCTTCCAGGATATGGGTATGGGTAATCCTATGGTTCAGACGGTTATCATGGGTGTAGTCAACATATCGTTCACACTTGTGGCAGTCTTCACTGTAGAGAAGTTGGGACGCAAGCCTCTGCTCATTTTTGGCTCTATAGGAATGGCTGTAGGTGCGCTTGGCGTGGCTCTTACCTTTGGTAATGCTGCCTTGAGTACAGTCACCATGATTAGTATTATGGTGTATAGTGCCAGCTTCATGTTCTCATGGGGTCCAATCGCTTGGGTTCTTATTGCCGAGCTCTTCCCCAATACTATCCGTGGTGCTGCAGTGGCTATTGCCGTTGCCTTCCAGTGGATATTCAACTTCATCGTCAGCTCTACTTTCGTGCCTATGTTCAATATGCACCTTACTCCTGGCGACGATTTCGGTCATTGGTTCACCTATGGTCTCTATGGCGCCATCTGTATCCTTGCAGCTATCTTCGTATGGAAACTCGTTCCTGAGACAAAGGGAAAGACCCTCGAGGATATGAGCAAGCTCTGGCGTAAGGAGTAATCAACTCTTGTAATCTTTATTCCTCGATCAGATTGCTGGTCGAGGAACACATAAAAGAAGGGCGCATTCGACGATATTTGTCGGTGCGCCCTTTTCCGTTTCCGGAACGTTTAATCATTCAGAGAGTACTTCTTTTTCAGAAGAGTAATATCTTTTAGCCTTTTCCTCGTTTTCTTAGTTCTTCTTGTCGGTAGTAAACTGGAAAACTGGTGGGAAGTCTGTGCCGTTGAATCTGTTGGCTTTCAGCAGGTTTGTCTGTGTACCATCAACATAGATGTAAGCAGGTTGCATATAGAAGCAGAAATACTGTTTCTTAGTGCTGTTGTTGGTCTGATAGCCACCTACGCAATAGTTGTTGTAGAACTTCACGGTAACCTTCTTGTATTCCTTCTCTGATGTTACGATGTTGCCGAGCTCCAGGTCATAAGAGTTGGCGATGAATGTCTGTGTACTATACAGATAAGGTATGAGGTTTACCTTTATGTCAACCTTATCCATCTCTGCAATCTTTGCAGCCAACTTGTCGTCATCAATAAATTTACTCAGGATAGAAACTGGGAATTTGAAAGAAACAGAAGCATACAGGTTCTTGATGTTGCCATCTTTGTCCTTGTTGGTTTCTGAAGTGATTCTTGCAACTATGTCAGGAATGGTGTCGAGTACATCCTTGGTGTTCAGTTTGTTCTCGTTGTAGTAAACCATTCCGCCCACCTGTGAGTAGCCGAGCATATTGATCATGGACTGCTGCTGATCCAGTGTTGGAGCGCTGTAAGAATCGCCACCAGTATTGCACGATGTGAAAGAGAAAGCAGCCATCAGGGCTGCAACGAATGATAAGATAGTGAACTTCTTCATTGTTTTGTTATTGTTTTTAATGATTAATATTATTATCTTGCTATTATCGTCCTCCTGTCGGCAAATGGTATTTCCCTCATATCTTTTGCTTGAAGGATTGCGCCGTTGTTGCCTTGATTGTGACTTTTTTCTATGTTTAAAACGAAATAGAGAAGAAATCTTGCATGATAGGTTGTTAATAAACGCAAAAAAACGAGAGGTATAAGCTGTTGCTTAATGACCTCTCGTCTTTTATGTCGGGATTACTGGATTACCATTTTGGGCTTTTTAGGCCGCAAAATGCTGATATTCAATACACCGAAGTCTTGTTTTTTTGATAATTTTGCCGATAAAATTCCAAAAAAACTCGCTATACATATATAATAAGGTATGGCGAGATGATACGAAGACAGAAACTTCCTCTATTGTTTAGCTAAACTGGCTGTAAGAAGTTCAAATTGGCTGCGCAACCAAGTTATTTCAGAAGCTTGTTGGTCAATCATCTTCTTCTGGTTTTCAATCACACCCATCAGAACATCTGGGCTTGAATTGATATTGACCGTAGAGTTGGTGATGTGATGTACATTGGTTTGTGATTCTCGATCCTCAAATTCTTCGTCAGTGAGGAAGAAGTCCTGAATAGGCACTTGAAAAAAAGCCGATAACTTTTCGAGATACTTACTGTCAATAGATGTTCTGTTCTTGAAGTAAGTTTTAGAGATATGAGAATTGCCACCAAACACATAAGCGACCATATCACCGACCTGTTTTCTCTGCTCTTTGATAAGACGAGCAATTAAATTTCCGTTAAACATAACTTAAAATCCGTTTTGATGAGTTAAAAATCCTCGCAAACAAGGAAATAAATCCTATAAAAATAGGATAAATCAGTTATTATCTCTATTTTTGCATACAAATTTAAAACTAATTTTTGAATTATGCAAAAAAACAATGTAAAAAATGAGGTACTCAATATCAGTGATTACTACAGATCACTTGATAAAAAAGAAAAGGCCAAATTATTAAACTATCTGATGAGGGTGTTTGATTTCAAATATGCAACCCTCAACACAAAATTAAATGGGCACCGCGAATTTAATCGTCGCGATGCAGAAGTTATTAACAAAGTTATAGTTCATGAATTATGGAAGCAAGACAGATAGAATTCTTCGTGTCACCACAGGGTATGGTTTATTTCTATGGAAAGAACCAGGAGATCATTAGATATGACATGGAACAGCCTGAGTTGATAAGATTAATGGCTCAGATGATACAGACTGTATATCCTGAAGCTTATGAATATCTTTTCAATAATTTCATCAAGAGTGAGAAAAATAAACTGTATCATCAGTTCCTCATAACTGAGAGATTCATTAGATGCAACTTCGGTGCTAATGACACTCTCAATTATGACATCAATCAGGGAATGATGAATTTGGAGAGAGTGAATTGCCCACTCAGAAAATGTTGTAAGGAGGAGAATATTGTATGCAATCCAAAAGTCAAGTCTCCGTTCTTCCCGAAAGAAACTGAAGTTGCTAAAGTATTCGCTAAAGGATATGTAGCCTCAGAGGTTGCTGATATATTAGGCAAATCATTGCATACGGTCACGTCGCAATTGCGTAATATGACTCGGCGACTTGGCTTGCGCTCATCGCGAGAAATCATCAAGATAGTTCATCAGCGCAACTTATGAATTGCCATCATTGCAAGTTTCATAGAAACTGTATCAATGGAGCTTGGTGCACAAATCTGAAGGCTTATGTTGAGCATCAGTTGATAGAAAATTGTTCGTATTATGAGGAAAAAAACATTCGTCGAGAGCCATAAAACCTGCGCATGGGCCAAAGGAAACACTTGCAGGTTCTGGGGGTGCTCGCATCGAGAACTATACAAGGATATAGAGAGTGATCATGATTATGAGTTTTTCATGGAGAACTCAAAGTGTACTAATTTCAAAAAGCCTAAAAAATGAGATATACTGATATGAAGTTTCGATACTGGTCAGACAGACAGATTAAGAGTAAATGGAACAATCGGGGGGGCAGATATAAGGATGCCCTGACATACCTTATACTGGAGCGGAGTATGACTTTCGATAGGAGGCTAAGATTTTTCGTTAACCAGGATATAGCCAAAATTATGCGCAGAATAGTATAGTATTTTCAGTTTAGCTGATTACAATCTATTTTTGCAGAAGAAATATTCGTGATATGATCAGACAAGATATTATTGACAGAATTATAAGTGATGTCAGCATTCTTGAAGTCGCAGAGAATGGTGGCGTCAGCTTCACCAAAAAAAGCAGGTCAAGACATTGGGCTTGTTGTCCATTCCATAATGAGAGTGGGCCTTCTTTCTATGTCGATACAGCCACTAATACGTGGCGCTGCTTCGGATGCCATTCTGGTGGCAATGTCATCTCTCTTTACAGAAAATTAGAGAATGACCTGCCTTTCCCAATAGCATGCCGAAACTTGGCAAAAAAATACCTCAACGAGGATATTGAGGACGATTGGAAACCAAGCAATGAGGAGTTGGAGAAACAGAAGGAGCAGGATGCCATGCGCATAGTCCTCAATTATGCTCAGTCATATTTTGTTGACTGCATACACGAGAACACTCCAGGAGCTGTTCAGGCAAGGGAGGCTGTTAAAAAACGTTGGGGTGAGGATGCCATAGAGACGTTTGGCATAGGATATGCGCCAAGAGAAGGCTTCATGACCTGGGCCAAGAACAAAGCTCTTGACCTTGATTTATTGGAGCAGGTCGGTCTTATTGGCGAGGGTGAGCGTGGCAAATATGCCATGTTGCGCGATCGCTACACCATACCGATATATGACAAGATGAGCCGGATCATCGGCTTCACCGCTCGCACCATGAGCGACAACAAGGACATCTGCAAATATCTTAATCTCAAAAACAGCATTGTCTATCACAAGGACACTTCCGTTTTTGGTATCAACCTCGCACAGAAGCAGGCGAGGATTCAAGATAAGTTCTACCTTGTTGAGGGTGGCCCTGACGTCATCAAACTGCAGTCTATTGGCATCCTAAATACTGTTGCATCGCTTGGAGGTGCCTGGACACCCAATCAGCTGAAGCAGTTGTTCAAGTTAGCACATAAGGTCATATTCATTCCAGATGCTGATACTCTGAAGGAAGGAAATAAATATCCTGCAGGTACAGTCAATGTCTTTCAAAATGGTAGAGCTGCTCTCGAGGCTGGATTCACGGTCAATGTGCGTGAAATACCTGTTGACTACCCTGCGCCCAAAAAAGAAGATCCGGATTCCTGGATAAAAGACAAAGGGCATTTTGAGCAGATGAAAGATGAGGAGTTCATCTTCTGGTATTGTACTCGTAAGTATTGGCCAACACCTGAGGATATAGAGAACTACACTACCGAAGATCGTATGTCAGCTATAGCTGATATATGCTCGCTCCTCATGCTTGTCAGAGACGAAGATACACAGAGCAGCTATCTTGAAGCTCTCTGCCGCAAGTATAATCATAACCGGGAGTGGAAGAATACACTCAAGCGTGCCAAGACTGCAGCTGTGGCCGAGAAGCAGGAGAAGGAGCGCAAGGGTGACATGAGCATGCTGCGTGAATTCGGATTCACCGAGCATGACAATTGCTATTTTGGAACGAACAAGGAGGGTGATGAAGTGCAGTGGAGCAACTTCAAACTGAAGCCACTCTTCCACATACGTGATGACTTCAATCCTGTCAGACTCTTTGAAATTAACAACAACAATTCAGAGACACAGCCACGTCTCATAGAGTTGAATATGGAAGAGATCACGTCAAGCAGCTCACTTCGTAAGCGCCTGTTCGGTATGGGTGATTATATATGGATGGCCAAGGATGAGCAGCTCATCAAGTTATTAGGCTATCTCGGAAGAGTCACAGAGACTGCAGATCCTATCAAACAGCTTGGGTGGCAGCGAGAAGGTTTCTATGCGTTCTGCAATGGAGCCATTGAGCAAGGGTCATGGGTTCCCATCGACGATATGGGAATATTAAGACTCGCTGCAGGCAAGTTTTATCTTCCGGCCATGAGCAAGCTCAACATCGACAGCCGGGAACTATATGTCAATGAGAAGAAGTTCCGGCACGAGAAGATGACAGATTCACCTACTACACAGAAAGAATTCTTTTCCAAGGTTGTGCAGGTGTTCGGTGATAACGCCAAGGTAGGCTTGTGCTTCTACATAGCTACACTTTTCAGAGATATTGTAATTGGGAAGTCAAGAAGTTTTCCTCTTCTTAATGCCTTTGGCCCGAAAGGTTGTGGAAAAACTGAATTTGCTGCGACGCTGATGAATTTCTTCTATAAATATGAGACGAAGTACGAGCCACTTTCTATCACCAATGCATCCATGCCAGCCCTGTCTGATTATGTGGGTAGTGTCAATGATGCATTGGTGCATATCGATGAATATCAGAATGCCATCGACAACCGCAAGGTGCAGTGGCTCAAAGACCTTTGGAATGGTATTGGCCGCACCAAGATGAATATGGAGAAAGACAAGAAACTGGTGCAGGCTAAAGTTGACTCAGGCATCATCCTTACTGGTCAGGAAATGCCTACTGCAGATATTGCGCTCTTTACTCGAATTATCTATCTTACATTCGATAAGGGTGAGCACACAAGAGAGGAGAAAATGAATTTCGCAGAGCTGGAACGATATCGTCAGATAGGAGCGACACATATCACACTTCAGCTACTGAAGCATAGAGAACAATTCCAGGCTGCTTTCGGTCTTGCATGGAAAAAAGCATCTGAAGATCTTGAGAATGTGTTGGAGAATGATAACATTCTCGACCGCATCATGACCAACTGGACTGTTCTCGTTGCAAGCTATCTCGCCATAAGAGATTACATAGAGTTCCCATACACTTATGATGAGCTGCTCTCTGTCGTTGTCGCAGACATCAAGCGGCAGAACTCAATGTGTAATTCGACAGATGAGGTGGCTGGGTTCTGGAATATCATCAATGCTGCAGTCCAGATGGGAGAGCTGCGCAAGGACCAGGACTTCAAAATCAAATTGGTCGGTAACCTGTCAACCAATAAGACAAAACTTGACAACTGGTCACAGCCGAAGAACGTCCTCATGATACGCAAGGACATAACCATGGCCATTTACCGCAAGTTGGGCCGTTCCATGGACGTGAACCTACTGCCGAAAGAGTCGCTGCTGCATTATCTGCAGATTGGGCCAGAGTTCTATGGCACGGCCAAGAACGCAGAGCGGTTTAAGAAGTTTGGCCCGAATGGCCTCCCGGAAACGGTTGAGAAAAAAGATGAGAATGGTGTAATGGTTGGCCGACAGACATTATGGTATAAAGACAGGCCACTCTGTTTCGATTATGAGATGATATCTATGCGATATGGTATAGACTTCGAGACAGAGGCTGGTGATGAGGAAAAAGAGAAGGCCACAAAAGACCCTTACATCATGACAGATGACGAGTTGAAAGAGGCTGGATTGCCCATTATAGGTTTTTAGTTATTGTTTAGATCATATCCTTAGCCCTGGGGAAGAAGGTGTTCTTCCTCGGGGCTTTTTGTGTTCTTATGACAACATTTTCTTGCATACATACGAACCCCTTTTTCGTTGTGGCATTTGTGGCATTTGTGGCATCGTTGATTTTCAGCGGTTTAGAGGGCTGTGGCATTGTGGCATTTATGTGGCATTTTGTGGCAACGTATTGGGCAGTCCAAAGGGAGTTGTGGCATTGTGGCATTTTATTTATATAATGTGGCATTTATATAAATAAGATAATATCTGATAATCAGATACTTATAAAAAATGCCACAAATGCCACAACTGAAACGGGCATTTTTAGGTGTCCCAAATATTTTATGATGTTTTTTCCTAAAAACTTAGGAAAAATCAGGGACTTTATGATAAAAAATACCGCAAGTGCGGTGTTTTCTCGATTTTATTTCATAAATTTGCAAGGATTATTTAATATATATTTCATGAGCAAATTCGTTATCTACCTCGAAGTCGAGCCGTACATGAAACAATGGCTTACCAATTCCTTTGGCGACCCTGTGGTTTTCCCTGCCTCAAGCAATGAGAATGCTGTCATACGCAGACTGACCACAAAGCGCCCTTGCAATAATGTGCCCGAACAACCTACAGAGAAATCCGTGGCCATTTGCATTCCTGCCTCCAAATACAAGAGTCCGGAGACATACAATTATTTGACCAGCTTCGGCAAGCAGGCATTGCTGGAGAGCCTTGATGACCTGTTCCGCAGCAACATGTGGAGCGACCTCGGAGACCTCAGCGATATTACCTGCAAGAAGATGTCCGCCTTCCGTGCATGGTGCCAAAACAAAGGCATAGACATAGACTATGCAGAGACCATTCGCATGAAATGGTATCGTATGCGAAAGGCATACCAGAAACAAGGGGTCAACCTCTTTACTAATAAAAGATGCCGTTATAACATAAATTAACGTCATAAAGTCATCTACTATACACCCCGTTTTTGAACAGCTGCGAACAGCTGCGAACAACTGCGAACAAACATGAAATATTTAACATTATGAGATATCTTAATCACATTACAAAAATTCAGAGGATTCTGACGTCCAAGTTGCCGTTTGAGTCGCTTCTTGGTCATAAGACATTTGCTCTGCCGACAAACCTGGAGTGGGAGAGTGTTACGTTCCAGCGCCCAGCTAAGTTGGAAATTACCGACAAATATGACGATAAAGTGCGGATATATACGCATAAACTTATATATCGCACATGTGAGGAGGACATCAATACTGCAGCCAAATATGCATATCTGCTTGAAGATTTGGATGGTCGAAGATACCTCATCGGTTCTTCAACAAGACCTTATCCGACAATTAATGTCTCTGAAGTGCATCCTGATTCTTATTCGTCAAGCACACTCAACGAAGTCACAGTTCAGTGGCAGGCATACCGCAAGGCACCGCGAATAGAGTGATTCTACGTATTTTATTTAGGCAATTGCCATGCTTATCTTTGCATCAAAAAAGATTAGCGCATGAAATACGGTATGATGATTTGCGGTACCATAGGTGCAGGTTATGATTGGTGGACTGGAACCTACGGCACACGCTCCAAGGATGTCAAGAATTACCTTGACGCACATTCCGATGAGGAGGTAAATATTGCTGTCTCGTCACCGGGTGGATTCGTTGATGAAGGTCTTACCATCTATCAACTTATCAAGGATCATGGCAATGTCAACGTCCATGTGTTGGGCATGACCGCTTCTATTGCAACCGTCCTCTGCATGGGTGCCAAGCACGTTACCATGAGTGTAGGCAGCACCATGCTTATTCATAATGCGTCAACAGGAGTCACTGTTTGGGAGTCTGCTAACAAGGAAAAACTTGACCTGCTGATTGCAAAATTCCAGAAGCAGCGTGATGACCTTGACACAATAGACAAGGTCATTGCATCTGTCTATGCTCAGCGATGCGGCAAGACATCTGAAGAATTTGTGACGCAGATGAACAAAGGCAGCTGGATGACACCAGAGATGGCTCTGGAGATGGGGCTTATTGACGAGATAAGAGATTTGGATGAGGAGGACAGCAAGAGACAGACCAATCTTGTCAAGAGATTCACCAATTCTTATTGTCAGAATTTGGGTCTCCCGCCAATCAAGGGCGAAACGGTTGAGAAACCATCAAAGAACTTCATGACACAAGTAATCGAAGGTGTCAAGGAGTTTTTCAATAACTCTAAATTAAATGAAATGAAGAAGAAATTCCTCAACCTTCAGAACATCCTTGACCGCAAGGATGATTTCGAAGTGACCGATGAGAAGATTACACTCACCGATGCAGAGATGCAGAAAATCGAGGATGCCATTGCCGAAAAAGAGAAAAAACTGACCGATACGGCAGCTGATCTCACTGCTGCTAACGACAAGGTCAAGGATCTTGAAACCAAATTGGCGGCAAAAGACAAGGACATCAAAGCAAAGGATCAGGAAATATCCGACCTCAAGAAGGCTCCAGGAGCCAAGACAGAGGAGCATCTGGATGAGGGTGTGCAGGATATTGATGCTGATCAGTTGTACCAAGCTATGAAACAGATTAACTAAAATGGCAGTTACTGAAGGAAGCACAATTCTGATTACTCCTGATTCACTCAACGCAAGCTATGCCAAGTATCGCAAGGACTTGATTCAGATGCCAACGCGAGCTTTGGCCGAGGTTGCCAAATACATGAGCCTTCGACTCGGTGTTCGTGGCAAGGAGACCGTTGGTGAGTTGAATGGAGACATGCAGATTGGTCCATACTCTCTTACTCGTGTAGATGAGAATGGCGTTACTATCACTGGTCGTACACTGGAGACATATTTGGGTTCTGGCGTTAAGCCATTTGAGCCTAATGCTGTCCGTGAGTCAATTTATGGCTCAAACGTTTTCCAGGGCGATGCACTCAAAAACCAGCCTATCACCAAGCTCGTTGGTGCTTACCTCTTTGCCAAGGTGGGTGAGAGTTTCTTCAATACGCTTTTTACAGCTAAGCGAAACCCTGGGGGTAAGAATACCGCAGATCTCTACGATGGCTTCAAGACTATCGCGAATCAGGAGATTAAAAACAAGAGTGTCTCTACAGAGAAGGGCAACCTCTTCAAAACTGAGGCCATCACAAATGTCAATGCTGTTGATGCTTTGGAGGCATTCTACGATGCTGCAGACCAGAAGCTCAAGAACACCAAGACATTCATGTTCCTGAACAGCTCTGAGTTGATGCGCTACGATCGTGCATACCGCAGCGTCTATGGTAGTGTCAACTACAACAAAGAGTTCGGCAAGTCGAAGCTCGACGGTTGCGACAACTGTACACTCATTGGCCTTGACAACATTCCTGTAGGCTTCAAGATCATCACACCTGGCAGCAACATGCTCATTGGTCTGGCAACTGAGGGCACCAACTGCAATTTCGAGTTCGAGAAGTCACTGATATCTCACTTCTTGATTGACTTCGTAGCTACCATGTACTTCGGTACCCAGTTCGAGTCTATCAGCAAGGAGCGCATCTTGTTCGGTTACGATGAGATTCCTGCAGCAGTATAGGAGTCTCTTCATACGATAATACATTATTATATATAATATGGCAGTTCAGCAAAAAAAATCATGCACAGAGTCAGCAGACCTCTACGAGGATCTCCTGAAGTGTCCTGGAGCAAAGCGACTCCCTGGTACAGGTCGTAAGGTCTATCTTGCACCACGTCGATGGATCACTCAGCTGGCTAAACCGCAGCTTGAGAAGGCAGCATCCATGAAGGACTACCTTGTTATCAAGGAGTCTCACACGATGGCTGCTGACAAGAAGTTCATTGTTGCATACTTGGCAACGGACAAGTCCAACTTCTCATCAGAGGCCCAGGGCGAGAATGGTTCTAAGACCATGCTCAACAAGCTCGCACTCACATTCCCTGGCACAGAGGAGGAGCAGTCTGCGCTCGCATCAATGCTCCTCAACGAGGATGTCATTGCTTTGATTCCTCAGCGCAACGGCAAATGCCGTCAGTTCGGTGATGACAACTTCGAGTGTTCTGTCTCACCAGCGCAGTCTTCAGGTTCGTCTGTCACAGACGAGACCAACACAACTGTTGAGTTGTCTGTGGGTTGCGAGACATTGCCACCATTCTATTTTGGTGACATTCCTACGTCTGAAGGCACATTCTCTGGTGAGACTGGTGAGCTGAAGACGGCACAAGCAGGTGATGTGTAAAGTTCATTACCAGATAGTTTTTTAACCATGTTCCTGGCGAGGCGGTGCTGTCGATGGCTCGCCTCGCTTTTTTTAAAGTTTCAAAATTATGAATGATGTAAATTTCACACAGAAAATCAAGCAGTGGTTCGATAGCGAACATACTGACGATAATATCCTTGATGGCGCCTTAATGCTCCTTCGGATCAATAACAACCGTCATCTCTATCAGCAGATTCTGCTGAGACCTCAGAAGATGCTTGACCATCTTGTCTATGAGCTGCAGAAGCATTATGGCTATCGCACAAAGGGCATGACTCTTGACGAAGTGCACAAGTTTGACGTTGAGGTTACACCTTTACTGCAGAAAGCGGTCGATTCCACCGCTGATGCTGACAAGCTCGCAGCTGAAGTCGCACCTCATCTGCCTTTTGTCGATGCAGAAAACACCGATTCCATCGATGCTTCTGCCATCATCGCCAAAGGCAAACGTGCAGATCATGACCAGCTTCCCGATGATATCAAGGAAATCTGGGAGGCAAACTGCCAAAGATGGAAGCGCATCAAGGAACTCTTCGAAGCATGCAAGTCTTATCAGTTGTCTTGTGACCGCTTCGAGGGATTGAATGCAGCCAACGACGAGTTCCAGAAGATGCTCCTCACTCTCAAGACAGAATACTATGCCTACAAACAGGGTATGGAGGCGTATGACCATGCTGTTCCTGGCACAGAGGAGAATACTGCCGAGGCAAAGACAGAAACGGTAGTCTCTGCCAATGCCATCGGCAATGCGCGTTCTTACATCGCCAAGAACCTCGATAAGTTGATTCAGCTGAAGGCTGATGGCAAGGAGCAGCAGGCTGAGAAACTGCAGGCCAACATCGAGAAGCGTGTGAACACCCTGCTCGATGCAAAGGCAGATATCAAGCCAGAGACTCTTGCCAAAATCAAGGAGGCTGGCATCGTGATTCCCGAAGAGGAGGTGAAGCCGGATGAGAGCCAAGCAGATTCAGCAGGCGCTGAAACCGCTACTGCAGAGTAGTTCTCAGGTCTTTCTTGGCCAAGGGCTTCACACCCTCGGCTTGTTGGGCTGGATATTGGAGCAGACAGGTGCAGCGCAAGTCGCTGTCACCACCTTCTCCACATCTGACGCATTCCTGTGCGGAATGATCAACCTGCGCAAGCGTGGGTTGATTCAACATTCAACGTTAGTGGCTGACGTCAAGGCTTCAGCCAAGACTCTCAAACTGAGTCGGCTGATGACGGAGGCTTTTGATGAGGTGAAGCTGACGCTTAATCACTCCAAAATCATCCTCGTCGCTAACGACAAGTGGTTAGTTACTGTGATTACATCTCAGAACCAGACTTATGGTGACCGTGCGGAATGCACATTCCTCACTACGGATAGAGATGTTTATCTCGATGTTCATAATATGCTTAATGATTTGTTAGATGATACGACAACAATTCCCTTATCTCGAGGAGAGCAAACTGCTCCTTCAGAATGTCTATGAACTCGGCAAGGCGTTGACACCTGTCGAGCAGGTGCCTATCATGATTGATTTGTCTGATGACGAGTCGTCAGCTCTGAAGCTTGAGCTGCAGGAGCCTCGCTCACCTTATCGCAAGCAATACCTGCTTGGACTGGCAGAGACCGCCAATGAGTTGCGCACATCCAATATCGCTCTCGCCAAGGTAGGTTCTCCTGGTGCATACCATGCTGTCATGTTGGAACTCTCGCAGATCATTGCCAATCTTGGTTGAATATGAGTCTACCAGTCAATGTCGATGACTACATGAAGTACATGCCTCTCAATGAGGATGAGCTTCAAGACCTGCATCTCTCTGCTGTTGTCAAGGCCAGGGTTGAGCGCCTGCGAGGCTGCTACGCCTTCTGGCTTCGCTATCCTCGCTACTCAGTGAGGGAAATGGTGGAGCAGGACAAAGCGATGTTCGGCATCAGCGAGAGTCAGGCATACGATGATATTCGTCTCTGCCAGCTCATGCTCGGCAACCTCAATGCTGCATCCAAGGAGTTCTGGCGGTGGAAGGTCAACCAGGAGATAGATGAGGATCGCAAGGCAGCCAAGGCTGCAGGTGACTTCCGGGCTCTCGCCTCGATGCAGAAAAACCGCATCAAGAACAACCGTACCGACTCACCTGATGAGCCTGATCTTGCTTTCGACAAGATTGTGCCTGTTGAGTTCATCATGACAGATGATCCTACAGTCATCGGTTTGCAGAAGATTCCAAATCTTCGGGCAAAAATCAAGAAAATGGAGAAGCGATACTCTATGCCTGACATAGAGGACGCTGATTTTGAGGAGTTGCCAAATGACGGGTCAGCCTAAAAAACTATTCTTCAACGATGTGCAGTCCCGGGTCTTGCAGCTTATGCCTAAAGACCTGGTCTGCGAGTGGGGGCGAGGCACAGGTAAGGGTGTGGTCGAAGCTGGTCGCATACTTTATGCGGTCCAGCACATGCCAGGATCATGCCTGGCCATGGTGGCACCTTCTGTCAAAAGATGCCAGACCAACATCCTTCCTTCAGCACTTGTTCACCTCGAGGAGTGGGGCTACAAACGCGACGTGCACTACATCGTGGGCAAGAAACCATGGAAGGCTTTACACTGGAAGGATCCACACTTCCAGCCGATGAACTGGGAGAATACCGTCGCATTTTACAACGGAGCTTATCTCAATATCATCTCGCAGGACCGCTGTGGTACATCTAACTCACTCTCACTTGACCACGTCTTTATAGACGAGGCAAAGTTCATTGATTGGGAGCAGCTCAACAATGAGACGCTCCCGGCCAACCGTGGTAACAAGCAACTTTTCGGTGACTGCTGCTTGCACCATGGTCTTACGATTACTTCAGATACCTCTGCAACCAAAAAAGGCTCCTGGTTCATGCAGTGGGAGAAAAAACAAGATAAGGAGCTGGTCGCGACGCTCGAGTCTGTCGTCGTGCAGCTCCATAGCATACGTAATAAGTTGGCAGCGCACCCAGAGCGTTACGACTATTATATGTCGCAGGTGCAGAAATACGAGAAGATTCTGCACTCTCTGCGTTCCTACTGCCTCGTTTATTCCAGATGCTCCAGCATCCAGAACCTGGCAGTCCTCGGGGAGGACTTCATCAGACAGATGAAGCGAGACCTCCCCAAGATGACCTTCCTGACAAGCATCATGTGCCAGCACGTGGGCATTGCACAGGATGGCTTCTATAGCGGTCTTGACGAGGATCGGAATTTCTATACCGCTCCTAACGTCACCTTTCTCGATGACCTGCAGTATTCCTTCAACCCGCATCATGACCAGCAGGACTGCCGCATGGATTCGGATATAGAGGACGGTTTACCGCTGATAATCGGTTCTGATGCCAACGCCAACATCAACTGTCTCGTTGTCGGGCAGGTGGGGTCTGACACGAAGCTGCGCATCGTCAACTCATTCTATGTGAAGTACGAGCGCAAACTTCCGGAACTGGCTCAGGACTTCTGTGATTACTATAGATATCTCAAGGATAAGCGAGTCATATTCTATTATGATGCCACTTTCGTAGGCAATGACTACGCTACGCACAACGAGAAATTCTACCAGATCATTGCCGGAGTCCTTCGTCGCAATGGATGGCTGGTGTCAGAGATTTATATCGGCAAGCCGATGAACCATCTCGAGAAGCAGCTGCTCATCAATCGCATGTTCAAGGGACATGCTCAGCACATGGTCCTGATTAACCAGGACAACAATGAGGACCTCATCATCTCTATTGAGAGTGCCGGAGTCTACAACAATGGCAAGGACAAGAGAGGTGAGAAGCTCATCGAGACTGATGAAGATCAGCTGCAGAACCGCACCGACTTCTCTGATGCGTTCGATACGGTGTGCATAGGTGCAGAGAAGTTCCCGCAGACAGCCATCTATATGGGTGGCCTGTCATGTTATAGAGGTTGAATACTCATTTTTTATTGTTTATAGTTTTTAAGTTATTGGTTTTTAATTTATTTTTGATTGAAGGCTGTTGCTCGAGAGAGTAGCAGCCTTTTATTTGTTCTTTCTGGTATGGGCAGCAGTCTGGCAATATCTGTCTATCTGTAACCGCTGATGGAGCATACTACAGCTATCACGACAACGGCAAGTTGTAGAAGGATAGGCAATTGCCACGTAAAAAACTCGTACATATTCCGCTATGGCGAGCCGTGGCAATTGCCAGCCAGCGTAGGGCGGTGTGGGGTAGCATTAAAGCTACGGGCACGCATTTTTGCACCAACTTTTGATAAAACGTTGTTTTTCAGTTGGTTGGCAAAAATGACCGTGGAAAATTTGTGCAAAACAGCACAAATTTCCAATCGGAATACTCCGATTGCCCCGCGAAAATGGCTGCTTATGACAATTTCCAAGTAAATTGCCACAAGAAACGAGCCATTTTCGCGGAAACCCCTACATTGCATTTCGGGGAAAAAGAGGTATTCTGATTTCTTGACATCATCCGAGAATGATGGGAAAAAGAGGAAAAACCGCGTCTGATGGGGCTGAAATGTTAAAGTTTAGTTATCGTAACAAAAAAGTTACCGAAATGTTTGGTAGTTTGTAACTTTATTGTTACCTTTGCATCGTCCAACAAGGACAAAGTGTTCTTTAAACATACTGAGTGATGAAGTACAATGAACTTTACAAGAAGTTGAGAAAGGCGGGATGCCTTCTGCTTCGTCATGGATGCCGACACGACATTTGGCAAAATCCAGCTAATGGACGATGCTCAGCCGTTCCCCGGCATGGAACTGAAGAGGTTCCGAAAGGAACTCTCAAATCTATCTATCAGAGACTTGGGCTTTAGCCCAGGTCTCTCTTCCATCAAAGTTTGGTGTGCGAGAAGAACACTTTTGATTAGATTTACACATTATTTTCATATAGTATGGCAAGAATAGTTACAGTAGTGGTGGAGTCTGGCAAGGGAGGCTTTAGCTGCTTTATGAGCAAGGATTCCGATGACCTCAATTTTGGCATCATTGGCGATGGTAAGACGGTGCAGGCTGCCATGGACGACTTCTATGTTTGCAGGGACGAGGAGAAAAAGTTCTTTGAGGAGGAAGGCAGGGAATTCCCTGACTTGGAGTTTAGGTTCGTTTTTGATGTCGGAGCTTTCTTCAATTACTATCCCCTCAGTATTTCTGCATTTGCCAAATATATTGGCATGAACGCTTCACTGCTCAGACAGTACGCCGCAGGCATTAAGGTGCCGCAGGCTAAGAGCTTGGAAAAAATAAGGCAAGGCATTGCCAAAATCAAAGGAGATATAGACACTGGTCTCTTGATAGATAAGCCAGTTCTACAGTATGTTTAAAGAATGACAACCACAATTGGTTGTGTTTCATAAAGTAATTAAATGAACTCTTGAGCCCTTGGTGCGAGATGCATCGGGGGCTTTTTCATGCCCAAATGTTAAAATATCAACAGATGTTGAAAATAATTACCAAAATATTTGGTTATTCAACAAAAGTTTATTATCTTTGCATTGTGTTAAGATATAAACAATATGGTAAAACGAAAATCAAAGGAACTCCAAGAAAATGAAGACGATTTGCTTTTCTACCTTGAGTATTGGAAAGAGTTCCCCAGTACTTTCAGAAAGGTAGCAGAAAAAGAAATCGCAGAGTTAGAAAACAAAATTAAAAACCAAAAATGAGCAAGTCCCCCTCGGGGGACGCTCTTTCACTTAAAAATATTAGATTATGGAATACAAGGAAATGATTGATAAGGTCAAGGCTCTTGCTGCACAGAACAGAGCTGCCAAGACCGCAGAGGACAAGGCTGAGGTTCGCCGTCAGATGGATGCACTCAAGGAGTCAGACCCTAAAGCTTTCGCTGTGGCTGTGGGATACATGGCTAAGAAGACGGAGGAGAGAGTCAAGGAACTGACCATGGCGGAGAAATTCGGAGAAGTGACAAGCATGCTTTCCATGGCATACATCGCCAAGGCTTACTTTGGCAAGTCTCGCTCTTGGCTCGCACACAAGATGAATGGCGACACCATCAATGGCAAGACGGCAGCTTTCACCAACGAAGAGCTTGTCACCCTCAGAAATGCATTGCAGGATATGTCACAGAAATTTAGCTCGCTGAGCCTAACCATATAGGCTTATGTCTTAACACACCGCCCCCGATGAGAGCTACATCGGGGGCTTTTACTAATAACTGATGGATGTTCTGAATATTGATGATACCAAGGCTGGAGCAGTCTTTCTGCTTCGCCAATTGGTCAAAGGTGATAATACGAGTATAGAACTCAGAAATAGCATGATTCGAGCAGACGTGGATGATAGCTATTTCAAGTTTATCATTGAGGGACTTAGCGAGGCATGCTACATCGAGGAGTCCTTCAGCATGTGGCGGATAACTCCCAAAGGGGTGCGATATCTGCAGGAATATGAGAGACGACTGAATGTTGGCTCGGATTGGTCGATAGAGGGCAATTCTTCTGCTCAGGAAAAGAAAAGAGAGGAAGAAATGCAGGATAAGGCGTTACAGAGGAGTAATGCCAAGTGGACTAAATATGGCTTCTTTATAACCCTAATATCCGCAATATTAGGCTTATTATACTTCCTTTGGGAGAACATATTGTAATGATTGCTATGGTGATGCCTTGGATGCAGAGGCATTGCCATAGTCTTGTATTGCTTTTTTCAAGATGCTTGATGCGTCGTTCGATTCTTTCTTCCATACCTTATTATATTAATGAATTCATCCGCAAAATTAATCATTTTTCCACCAATTCGCAAAATTTTCCTTAAAAAGCTTGGCACTTCCACTTTTTCTCTTTGTTTTTAGGATTATTTTCCTAAAAACTTAGGAAAATATTTGCTCGTTTCAGAAAATAATACTACCTTTGCCCATAGAAATACAGATGAGTCAGACACGGGCAGAGCAGGGCTTGTGAGTGGCAATTTAAGATATACAGCTGTGACCGACCTGTGCTGAAGGACTGCTCTCCCGATGCACAGGTCATTTTTTATTTATGGTTTACTCTGACAGACAGATGAGAGTAGCTGATGCTACAATTAAGCAACTTTTGGCAAATGAGACTTCAATGACCAGAGATTCGATGTTAGCCTATGTTGATGAGTTGTCTGATGACAGGGTTGTTGCCAATGATGTGGTGACTATGTTGGAGATTGATGGCTTGATAGTTTATACAGGAGATTACGATTGGAGGGTTCAGCTTACAGACAAGGGATGCAAGGCTGCACAAATGGGGTTGCTTAGATACCTTAAGCGACAAAAACTAATAGAGAAGATGAAGGAGTATAAACTGTTTGTCGGGATAGCCAGTGCTATAGTCTCTTTTGTGTCAATGTTGATAACGCTTGCTCTTACAATTTACAATGCTGTAAAATCATAAGGGCACATGCTACAACAGATATGATGGCGCAAACGGCATTAATCAGTATGATTAGAATGTCGTAAAATAATTCTTTTCTTTCCATACCTTATTATATTAATGAATTCACCTGCAAAATTAACCTTTTCCCACCAAAAACACAACTTTTTCCTGAAAATATTTGCCAGTTCCAAATATTCTCCTTATCTTTGCCGACGGTTAAAAGACGATAGTAGACTATCCGGCAGGGCGACCGTTTCGCCTATGGCTTCTTGGCCGCAGGCTTTTTTTATGCCTCGGGAATTCATTTCCCTAACTGGAGAAAAATATTTTCCCAACTGGGGAAAAAGGAAAACTCTATATGGCGGCTGCATGAACCGTAAGATTTGATAAGTCCTTCTGGATAAGTCATCGTCTTTTAACCAACGGGGAATGCAGCCGCCACCCTTTTGTACAATCGGCTGTTAATGGTTAAAAGACGATGCAATATGCAGAATTCTATTTTGATTCAGGATGCGATACAGGCCAAGCCTGCAGGCATCCCAGTGAACGAGGGGCTCAAGACCCTCAAGTGTGCAACCAAGCGCGAGCTCAAGCGACTCAGCCAGACCAAGAGCGAGACCTTCAGCATCCTCTGCGATGAGGAGGTGACCTACGGCGAGGTAGTCATAGCCATGATTGGCTGCGTGGCGCTCATGGCCATCGTGGCAGTAAGCGGATACTTTTTCGGAGGGGAGGTGATGTGATGAAAGACAACAATTCAAACAACATAGGGTTGCAGACCGACAACCCCATCACCGAGAAGTTTCATGAGCTCCTTGCTGCCAACACGAAAAAACTGAATGATCTTCGCTTAGAATACGCTCAGCGAATGGCCAAAGCACAGGATAAATACGATAAAGCCATGGCTGGGTGGCTCTCATTGGAACATTTTGAAAAAAGAGAGCTCGATAAAGCAAGAAAAGCGTATGAGGAAGCCAAAGAGAAATACGAGATTTATATTAGCGCTCTGCAAAATGACCGTCACAATTCAGGACGCATATACGCAGCAGCCAAGGCTGATGCCAAGAACTACTGGGCCACTGAGAATGAGAAAATACAGATCGAACGCCACAACATCTTCGAGCGCTTTAGAGATTCGCGTGAGGTGTTTACGGATGATGAAGCAGTCAAAGGACTCCTGCACCCAGGTTGGACAAAAGAAGACAAGAAAGGAGGCGACGATGGCGATAAGGAAGAATAAGCAGCTCACCGTTGCTTCTCTCGACTCAAGACGCAGACGCATTCATCTGCGTCTTGTGGAGAGATACTGGGAGCTTGACCGTGATTTCGTTGACCTGTGGGGGCTCAAGGAGCGGGCTGTGATAGAGTTGAAGCTTTGCCGTCGCGACAGAGTGAGAGACACGCAGAGAGACATCGTGCAGCGCTTGGAGCGAGAGCTGGCCAGCATCTCACGCCAGCGGGACAAATATGGCCGTTGGGCATCATGCATCTATTACTGGATGATGATCCACGACCTTGCTGCAGAGAGAGTGGCGCTGCGTCATCAATGTGATGAGGCAGCAGAAGAGTTACAAACCATTAATTTCGTATAATTATGCCAGAGACAAATAATTCACAATCAAGAATAATGCTTGATGCTTATTTCAAATTCCGTTCATCACTCCCTGCCAAGGACGAGGATGGGCGACCATACAAGAAGTCTTTCAAGACGACAGAGGAGATAGCCGCAGACTTGGCTACCATGGTGGTCATCGACTTCTCCGACATTGTCACATATATGCGGCAGCATGAATATGTGGTCGCAACGCAGCCTGATGGCACGATAGCATGGGCTATCTGGGAAAAAATGGTGGACATTTGATGATTTTCTCATAATAATCGTTTATTTTTGATTTTTTTTGCTACTTTTGTGGCAACTTAAAATTTTTGAATGATGAGCGGAGAGTGGCGCGTGAGCGTCGCTCTCCGTATTTTTATGTCCATACCCTCCATATTATCTTTGCATCAAAAAAGATAATATGACCATCAAATCAGCTCCGTCGGGCACATGTTTCCTTGAGAACCTCCGTGACCTCGACATCCTCACATCTATGAGCCGTGTGCTCGTCACTATCAAAATAGGCGATTCCACCGTCTATGATGAGTTTCTCTATCCTGCCGATGGAGAGATACAGCTGTCGGACCTCGCAGACATCTATCGGCCTTATGCCAGACAGCAGCTCATCGTTGACTCTGTCATCACCATCACGGAGCAGAAAGTCTCTACAGGTGTAGAGACCGATGAGGTGACGCAGAGCGACAAGAAGACTGTCAATCTCCGTGTCCTCTATGCCACCGTGGACATTCCAGATATCGACTGCCAGGAGTTCACGGACACGCATTTCCTCACCCTGCTGCAGGATGCCAAGACAACCTCACTTGGCAGACTGGAATATCTGCATTATCTCGGCACCGACGCAGCCTCCGTCACGGCATACTTCACCGACGGCACCAAGCAGCTCTTCACAGCAGAGGTGGTGGGTGGCAATGCCAAATACACCACCATCGACGTCTCACCTTCCAAGTTCTCGGTCAGAGACAAGGTGCTGTCATACATTGATGTCAAGGCCGGGGAGCGCCTTCAGACGTTCATCATCGACCAGGAACAGCCCGACTGCGCTCCGATACTCCTCTTCACCAACTCCTTCGGGTGCCAGGAACTCATTTACTGCACGGGCAAGCATGAGGTGGCTCCTGAATACACCCGTGATTCTGCAGTCATCGGAGGCAAGAACATCAACTACCGCATCACAGAGAAGCGCATCTTCAAGGCTGACACAGGACCGCTGACAACAGCCATGGCCAACTGGGCTGACGACCTCTTCCGTTCCGATGAGGTCTATATCGTCAATATCTATGGTGGAGAGGCTGCCGTCGGCAAGCAGGTTACCATTTCCGACTCCAAGAGCGACAATGACAACCTGCTCGAGACCATTCCTCGCTTCACCTTCAGCTATGCTTACTCGCAGCGCCAGCACAATGTCCTGGACATGCACCGTGCAGGCCGCATATTCGACAACACATTCGACAACACATTCAACTGATGAAGAGAGCAGCTTTCCATATCAATGAGGTTCTGAAGATGATGGACAAGGCCAAGGACGATCATGCCACCATCAGGCTTCGGGCATGGACCACCGACGGCAGAACCGTCAATTATGACGGATGGCTGGTGTCGGGTGGCAGCTGGCGTAGTCTCGCCCATTGACGGTGATAGGCGAATAGACGG
>OBCH01000009.1_pt1 | contig 76748 bp, 73 predicted proteins | sample 1495941 | NCBI WGS metagenome assembly OBCH01 (sample SAMN03418276, study PRJEB22391) | human gut metagenome | biome: human-gut; feature: organic feature; material: feces | host: Homo sapiens | place: Tanzania | collected 2013-01
TCCTGCCCCACTCTCATTATATTATACACACGGGAGCGCGGGCTGCGCGTGTGCGCGAGGGTGTATTACCGACAAGTTCCTCTTCTCACCCCACGGCAGAATATCCAAGACCAGGAACAAATCCCCCGAAAACGGGACTCATAAACATAAAAAGCCCAGGTATGTGGCTCACTTGCCGGCAATACCTGGGAATATTAAAGAGAGAGAATTGATATTTCTTGGGAGGCAAGTTAATCCTTGCTACCCCCTCCACTTTTCACGTCGTCGTTCTCGATGCCACGCTGTGCCTTCTTCACGCTCGCCTTGAGCGAACCGAAGCAGTAGGTAACCGAGAAGTAGAAGCGGCGACTGCTGGTTTTCGACCAGGAACTCTGACGGAAATTAGCGCTTTCGGTCACGTCATCCTGGCGCGTGTACTTATTAAACAGACTGCCCGCATAGACGCTCACGTTGAGACGCTTGTTGAGGAACGACTTCTTGACCGTGATGCCATAGTCGGAATAAGAACTGCCCTTGCCCTGAAGGGAAACACTCTTCGTACGGCCGAAATAATCTAACGAGACGAACCAGTTCTTGGGCAGCGTTTGCTCGATGCCGGTGAAGGTGTAGCCAAACCATCCGTGGTTGCGCATGGTCTGCCCATTGGAGTAGTCGCTGTATAATCCATACAGATTGGAGTAGACGCGTGTCTTGCTGAAGATGTTCCAGCTGACATAGGCACTCAGAGCCGCTCCCTTCATCTTGCCGATGTTCTCATAGGTGGTGTAGATGACCTGTTTGCCTGTAGGATGGCTCAGTCCTGCGATGGTGCGGTCGTCGACGAGTGAGGTGACTCCCTCGATGCTGTTGTTGACAATAGCTGTGGCGGCCTTCACGTTCAGACTCAACTTGCTGGTATTGAGGTTGAAGCCCAACGTGATCTGATGCTTCTTCTCGCTCACAAGGTCGCTGTTGCCCTGGCTGAGGGAAGCAGGATTGCTGTCATCGAGATAAGGATTGAGATACCAGATGCCTGGACGAAAGATGCGCATGTTGTAGGCAAGGCTGAAATTGGCGTAGTCGGACACACGCACACCGAAGCTTGCAGAGGGCACAAGGTCGTCGAAGTTCTTGCGGAAGTCTTCGCCACGTCCCAAACGGTACTTCACGTCTTGCAGGGTATGCTCATAGCGCAGACCGAGACGACCAGACAGCAGCTTCCATTTCACTCCATAGCCCAGATAACCTGCGAAAATGTCATTGGTGTGCTTGTAGTGCGAGCTGTTGGCCTCGTCGTAGGCGTAGTCGGCTGCACTCAGTGCCTCACGGGTGTAGCGGTCGTCGTTGCTGTGGTTGTCGCGCATGATGTACTTCAGGCCTGCCTCCAAGGTGTGTATCTTGGCAAAGGGCGTGGTATAGTCTATCTGGAAGGTCTGCTCCAAAGAATTGCCGTCCTGCTCGTGACGCTGGTCTTTCAGCATGTGCAGATAGTCTTGCCATGCAGCCACGCCGTCTATGTCATGATACACGTATTCGTCTTCGTCATCGCTGGGGTTGCTGTTGATCTTATAAGACAGGGTGAGCAGGCGGTCTTTCACCGGAAAGGAGCGCTGATAGTCGATGCCTCCGTCTATGGAAGACCATCTGTTGCGGGAACGGTCGAAGTTGGAATAATGGTAAAGGGGACTTTCGTCGAGGGGCGATGTTGCCACTACCTGTTTCTCATTGGGTGTGTGGCCTCCGCCAGCCCATAGGCCAAACGAGGCTGACACGAGGCGCAGACTGTCGATCTCGTAACTGGCCTCGAAACTGCCCGAATGGTAGTTATACCAGCCATTGCTTGTGGAATAGCTCTCCACATTGGCTGATGTCTCGTCGATGTCGCCGGTCACCTCGCGACGGTTGCCGCCCCAGTAGCGCTTCGCATTGCTGTGCGTATAGCTGTAGCGTCCGCTGACGGTGAACTTGCCACTCTGTACGGTGCCAAACATGTTGGCACCTATGCGGCCCTGGGTGTTATAGTTGGTACCTACGGTGAGCGAATAGCCCTCCATACCCTTGCCTGTGGTGATGATATTGATGATGCCTCCCACTCCCTCGGCATCATACTTTGGTCCGGGATTGGTGATGATTTCTATCTTCTTCACGCTGTTGGCAGGCATGTTCTTGAGCACCTCGGAGGGATTGTTCGACATCATGTTGTTGGGTTTGCCGTTGACATAGACCTTGAACGAAGAACTGTTGTTCACCATGATGTTGTCCTGCCCGTCGACTGTCACCATCGGCACCTTGCGTAGCATCTCCAACACGCTGTTGGCCTGTGCCTCGGGGTCAGACTCTACATCGTAGGTCATTTTGTCGAGCTCGCTCTTTACCAGGGGTTTCTTTGCAACAACGGTCACAGCGTCCAGGTTTTCCGACCACTTGATGCTGTCGTATGCCATCGTGTCGGTCACTTCTATGGGGGCTGTCTTGGTGCCATTGTCTGCCCAACGGGGTGTATTTGCTGCCGAAATTGCAGCAGTATAGGTCAGCAGCATGCCTATACTTGCCAGAACTTTTACCATTTCTCCAAATTCTTTAGGATGATTATTTTATGTTTTTGACCTAATTAAATACGTCTTCATCCTAATAAACGTTATTATGCCACAAAATGTAACAGCAAATGCCAGGTTTTAACTTTGTTTAATATTTAATTCAACTTTCTCAATTGGGAAAGTTGAATTAAACATTCCCACAAAGAAGCGTTACTTTCCGATGTTCCAACGCAAGCCAAACTGGAAATTGAAGTTCAGTTTCTTGTCCTTGAACACGTTGTCTATATGGCTGCCGTTGTCAAAATAATACTTCGCACCCGGCTCAGCATAAATGCCCAACTGAGGAATCACGTCAAACTGAATGCCCAGGGATGCATTGGCAGACCATTGCATCTTGTCGCGCCCCACATCTTCACGGTTGCCATCCATCAAGGTCTTGTTTTTCACATTTACTGCCCCTTCACCTCCTACATTGACATAGGTATGCAAACGGCTGATCCCCCAGACCTCATAGGAAAGTCCTACAGGAATACCTACATAGTGGAGCGACTGGTTGACAACCATCTGACCGGAGCCATACTGATAAGTGAAATCAGAACTGGTCTGTGTATAGACAACGCCCGTAGTAAGCGAGAGACGTGGAAGAAGTGGCACACCTACCTGCAAACCCACCGAGACGGGGAAATGATGCTTGGAGTCGATAAGAGACTCCTTGTTGTTGAGCTTGACGACCATAAACTGCAGTGTGTTGTCGACAGCAGGTCCCATCATGGCGTCGCTCATCACCCAAGAGCCCGAAGACTCGCCGTTGCTGTAACTGCGAGGAATGCCATTCTCGGCATAGAGTTTCACCGACCAGCCCTCGGAAGCGGCCGACTTGGCTGCAACAATCTGTGGATCGGCTGTAGAAAGGGACACCGGACGGACAGCCTTTCTCGTCTGACTGCCAGACAAAGCAGCATGCTTTTTCTGATGAGATTCTGATGATGAAGAGGAAGAAGATATCTCTCGGGAAGCCGAAGACTCTTGAGCCGAACGGACAGCAGAACCGGCAGGCTCTGTCAATGCTGGCGACAGGTCGCAGACGGGCTCTTCACCTCCGTCGGCAGAGAGAAGAAGGGGCTCTGAGGTCTCATTTCCTTGCGACTTTCGGGCTGCACGACTGTTGTCCACTATATTATCTGCCAGCAGAACAGGTTGACCGCTTTGAGCAGCAGAAAGACTGGCATCTGTATCAAGGGCTGCTATTTGATTTTCAGCAGCATTGCCATGCGCATCATCCTTAGAACTACCAGACGACAAAGCCCCCTGACGGTTCATCACAGAAGACACTACTGCCGTATCGGCAGGCGAAAGAGGTTGCTGTAAATACACATAACTGCCTCCCACCACGAGGGCAGCCAAGGCTGCAGCCATTCCCCACCAACGCAAACCCATGCGACGGGCTGGCTTGGCGCCAAGAGGACGAAGAACGGCAGGGCGATGAACAAGCGATTGCTCGATGTCTGCCCACAAGTCACCGCCGGCCGGAGCCTCATAGTTCTCCAGCCTGTCTCGTAGTTTGTCTGTCCAATCAGTCTTGTTCATTTTCCGTATTCTTTAAATAGTTTTTTATTCTCGTTGCCAACAGTTTCTTGGCTCTCAGATACTGAGATGCAGAGGTGCTTTCCTTGATGCCCAGCTCAGCGGCTATCTCCTTGTGGCTTTTCTGCTCAAACACATACATATTGAGCACGAGCCTGTATCCATCGGGAAGCGTGCCTATGAGCCGAGTCAGCACATCAGGCGGCACACGTTCCACCTCAGGGCTGTCGGCCTCGGGTTCGTCGGGCACCTCGTCGGTAAATACGAACTTCGTCTTTGCCTTGGCGTAGCTGATGGCCTCGTTGGCTACAATACGCAGCATCCAGCCCTTGAGCGAGCCCTCGCCCCGATACTCGAAGCGGGAGATGGAGGAGAAGATCTTCACAAAGCTGTCCTGTACGACATCGCGCACCTCGTCCCTGTCGGGTACGTACCTGAGCCCTACGGCCATCACATACCCGATGTAGCGGTCGTAGAGTCGATGCATCGCATCGCGACTACCACTCAAAATGTCGTCGAGGAGTTGCTTTTCTGATTCCAAATTCTCCTAAATTTATTTATTAAACTACGAGATACAAAAACCTTGCATCTAAAAATGAACTTTTTTCTGCAGGAGTTTTTTTAAGGAGTTAAGGGAGTTAAGGAGTTATCGCTCCCTCCGGTCGCTGAGGAGTGAAGACAAATGCCTTGGAGGAAACATTTATGTTTCAACTTTCGCAAGTTAGCGCCCCACGCCCAGAAAGGGCGTGCTTGAACCACAAGCGAAACTTGAGTTAATACTTAGTGTTAATTTAAGTCCACAAAAGCATTTGTCTTAACTCCTTAACTCCTTTTACTTCTTTAACTTCTTTGAAATCTCCTTAACTCCTGAGAGAACTCCCGAGAACTACTTCACCTCAAACACCATTCCCTCTTGCGCGAGATAACTCTCCGGGAAGACCGCCTTCGCCTCTTCGAGCAGCACATTCTCATTGTTGTATCGGGCGCTGTAATGACCGAGCAACAAGCGCCCTGCCCCGGCCTTCTGGGCGACAAGGGCTGCCTGGTGCGCTGTGCTGTGATAATAGATCTTGGCACGATCCTCATTCTCCGAGGTATAGGTGCTTTCGTGATAGAGCACCGTCACGTCTTTTACTCTTTCATACAGATCGGGCAGATAGCACGTATCGCTGCAGTAGGCATAACTGCGGGGTGCGTCGGCTGGCTCCACCAACCTGCTGTTGGGCACGATGTCGCCCTCGGGTGTCGTCCAGTCAGCGCCGTTCTTGATGTTGTTGATCTGCGAGAGCGGAATACCGTAATAGTCTATCATGTCGCGACGGATGTGAGGCAAGGTGGGCTTCTCGCGGAAGATGTAGCCACAGCAGGGTACACGATGGCGCAAAGGCACCGTCTCTACGGTGACGGAATGGTCTTCGTAAACCACTTTTTGCAGGGTTGTATCTACGGGAACAAACTCTATTTCATAGGTCATGCCCTGCATAAAGAAGTCCATCTGTTGCTCAAACAGGCTGGCGTAACACTCTGGTGCGAAAATCTTTAACCGAGATGTACGTCCCAACATACCAAAGGTGGAGAGCAGTCCTAACAATCCAAAGCAATGGTCGCCATGAAGATGAGAAATAAAGATGGCGCTCACCTTGGCAAAGTGGACATGCGAGCGCCTGAACTGCATCTGTGCTCCCTCGCCACAATCCATCATGAAGCACTTGCCACGCATCTCGATGAGCTGCGCGGAAGCACTGTGCTTGAGGGTGGGCAAAGCGCTGCCGCACCCTAAGATATGAATTCTGAATGGTTCCATAATCTGTCTCTCCAGCTTCTCCTACTGCTGACGTTTGAATACATAGATACCTTTATGGTTCTCGAGCAGCAGACTGTCGGGACCCAGGTTGTCGATGGCGAAGGTATCGGTATTGAGCAGCAGTTTGCCGTTGACGATTTTCCACGAGGTCCAGGGGTTGACCTCTGCCTTGACGTTGTTGACGATGTCGCCACCTTCCACGATCTCGAAGTTCTTGTCTATACTGGTCCACTTGCCCAAGAGTGAGGTAAGATTAATGACGCGCTGCGCCACCATCTCGCCGTCGGCAGACTTGTAAGCTATCAGGGCTATGCGGTCGCCAGCCAGGAGTCCGCCCTGTACCACTCCCGGTTCCTCGTCGTCAACAAAGACATCGAGTGTATCGCCATTGTCAGCAATGAGTTGCAGCGAGTGCATGGAGGTTCCTTCGCCACAAACGCCATAAATGGTGGAATCGTTGTCCGCCTCCACATCTACAGAATCGTTCATACCCATTACCTTTGCCGCCTTACGGTCGTGGCAACCTGCCATGAGCATCAGCCCCACGACAGCCACTGTAAAAAAGAATAATCGTCTCATCTTTATATGTATTATATTAAACTCCTTACTCTTGACGTTTAGCCTCATTCCATAGTTTATCCATTTCCTCCAAGGTCATGTCTTTCAGACTCTTACCCTGCTTCATCGAATGGTCTTCCACATAGTTGAACCTGCGGATAAACTTCTGGTTGGTCATCTCCAGAGCATTGTCGGGATTGAGCTTATACAGCCGGGCGGCATTGATGACAGAGAAGAGGAAATCGCCCAACTCGCGGGTGGAGTTTTCCTTGTCACCCTTAGCCAGTTCGGCCTTCAGCTCTTCCAGTTCCTCGTACACCTTGTCCCACACATCCTCCTTCTCTTTCCAGTCGAAGCCCACGTTGCGTGCCTTGTCCTGTATGCGATAAGCCTTGATGAGCGAGGGCAAGGCATCGGGCACTCCACTCAGCACCCGCTCGTTGCCGTCTTTCTCCTGCTGCTTAATCTGTTCCCAGGTCTTCTCCACAGCCGAGGCGGTAGAGGGACGTGAGGCGTCATCGGGCTCCTCCTGCTGGGTTTCCTTATACACCACCTGTCCTGCTTCGTTGATACACATGTCGGGGTTGGCAACCGTCCAGTTACCCTCCTCACGCCAGTTGATGAACGGATGGCGGAACATGAGCTTGTCGGCTTCCTGGTTGCAGACATCACAGATGTCGAACTCCTCGTCCTCACGCCCTATGATGCTGTAGAACATCACATGCTCGAGCACATCGCCCAACTCTTTCTTGATATTCTTATAGTCGCGCTTCATCAGAGCGTCACACAACTCGAAAGTCTCCTCAATGGTATTGGGTCGAAGACTCTCGAAGGTCTGTTTCCTGTCCCATGGACATTGTATGCGCAGGCGGTCCTGCACATCCAGCAATCTCTCGAAAGCGGCTAATTTTTCTTCCTTGCTATGCACTTGTTGATATTATTTTAATGAAACTATAGTGCAAAGATAATGCTTTTCTTGGAAACCCATCGTTATTTTCATGTTTTTTTTGGTAATAAATAACTTCTAACTTGAGTACACAGTATTTAAATATCGTCATACGAAATAAATATTGCAGCCTGACATTACAGGGCATAAGTATCATACTTGTCACTGCCAAGTGACATACCAACAGATGAAAAGATGGTACTTATGCCCCAGACACACCAAGGTCCGCTCATCGGCTGAGAAGAGGTCAAGTAGAGTAACCAGTAGCATAAGTTTGTGCCACTTGTGCCAAAGTGCCATGTGGCATTTCAGTACCAAAAGTACCATAAATACTGGTTTTTTCTATATTTTTCTATATTTGTGCCACTTGACACATTGGCACAAGTGGCACAAAGTGGCCTGTCGTTCATCACCTGGATATGTTCAGATAAGATTTATCCATTATTAAGCGACCGTTTCTTTGGATTGTAAGGATGATAACACATGTATAGCATTTGTAACTATCAGTTCTTCATATGGGTGCTAAGTAGGAGCTAACAACAGCAGCCATATAGTTTAATCTTTCTTAAAAAACTCATGTCTCAATAACAACGTCCCTACATTTCTGTTATATTTGCGCTAAAATAATAATAAAACCTACCGAAATGCGAATAAGATGAATATTTATTTAGTTACGCCAAATGGCTCTTTATTAAAATACATATACAATAAAGGCAAGATAATTACTTTAAGTACAGATATGCCAAGTGACAAAAATGATCCAACAGTATTGAACTATAGATATAGTAGTATAGAAACTCATCCTATAAACATGGAGAAACTATTATACTATTTCCAAAAAATGTTACGAATAAATCCCAAGACTTATGAATAGAACAAAACTGATAAAATTTATATGCTTAATAATTGGAATAGCGATAGGAGTGTTGGTGTCATTATATTTCTATTATAAAGAGAGAGACCCTCATAACCAATATTTCAAACCAGTAAGTGCCAAGGAATACGAAGAATCTTATGGAATACAGTTTCGCCAAGAACACTATTATGATTGTGATACAACATCCATAGCAACAACACGAAAAGAGATTAAGGGTGTCGTGACGAAGCCACAGACAGCATATAAAATTTCCTATTATGTGCTGGCAGATAAATATGGGGAGGATTATGCCAATAAAGCACAGCCATTTAAGTTGAGCCTGATTAATGGCAAGGTATGGAAAATCATATCCAAAGATACATCTGCTATTGTTTACATCCAAAAGAAAGATGCTCGAATTTTAAAACTCACCAAGTATGATAAAATTAAATAAATACTTAATTAGTTGTTTCGCCTATGTCTTGTTGGGAGTATTGGTTGGTTGTGCTGTAACAAAGTTTGTACACTCAAGCTATTCTATTCGCAAGAAAAATGTGACCCCATATTTTTATGTGGGTGAACGAAAAGAGCAACTTCCTTTCATGAGTTATTCTGATTCATTATATCTTCCAGATAATTCTGTCAAAGCCTTTCGACAAGGGATCGTGGACAATTCAAAGTTGGCCGCAGATATAGGAATTGCAATTCTATTTGACATTTATGGAGATGATATGAAATACGAGTATCCATTTATTGTTGCCAAGTTCTATTCTGATTGGACTATTGAAGGTACTTTACCTGAAGGAGTATTAGGAGGAGTCGGACATATCACATTAATGCGCTCTGATGGAATGGTTTCATTCTATATCCACGAAAAATGAATTATTCCAAAATTCCACAACACTATTGAGTGCTAAGTGATACGGAAACAACTTTGGTACGTTTTAAATGAGAAGTGCTCTAAAAAAGACATTGGGCTAACCTGTTGATTACATTTGAAAACATATAAAAGATAAAAGAAGTATTCTACAAATTTAAAGCTCCAAATGAAGATGAAAAACATAAATGAAGGAAAATAATAAGTAAAGACCTCGCTTATTTCGGCAGAATTTAGTAACTTTGCACCGATTTTATTGAAGAAAAAACAACAAAAGATAATAAAAAATGGAATTAGCAAGTAAGTACGATCCACAAGACGTGGAAGGAAAATGGTATCAGTACTGGCTCGACAACAAACTCTTCAGCTCGAAGCCAGACGGTCGTGACCCCTATACAGTGGTAATCCCACCACCTAACGTAACAGGTGTGCTCCACATGGGACACATGCTCAATAATACAATCCAGGACATCCTTGTGCGCCGTGCACGAATGGAGGGAAAGAACGCATGCTGGGTGCCAGGTACCGACCATGCCAGTATCGCTACCGAGGCCAAGGTGGTGAACCGCCTCGCTCAGCAGGGCATCAAGAAGACCGACCTCACCCGTGAGGAGTTCCTCAAGCATGCATGGGACTGGACTCACGAGCATGGCGGCATCATCCTCAAGCAGTTGCGTCGCTTGGGTGCCAGCTGCGACTGGGACCGCACAGCATTCACTATGGACGAGACCCGTTCGCGTGCCGTGATCCATGTGTTCTGCGACCTCTACCAGAAGGGACTTATCTATCGCGGCGTGCGCATGGTGAACTGGGATCCTAAGGCACAGACTGCACTCTCCGACGAGGAGGTTATCTACAAGGACGAGCACTCTAAGCTCTACCATCTGAAGTATTACGTAGTGGAGCAAGACTGCCAGCAGGTGGACGAGGAGAACGTAATGCACAAGGACGAGAAGGGTTACTATGCTGTAGTGGCTACCACACGTCCTGAGACCATCATGGGCGATACAGCCATGTGTATCAACCCAGAGGACAAGAAGAACACCTGGCTGAAGGGTAAGCACGTCATCGTGCCTCTCGTAGGTCGTGAGATTCCTGTCATCGAGGACTCATACGTAGACATCGAGTTCGGTACAGGTTGTCTGAAGGTGACTCCAGCTCACGACATCAACGACCATGCACTCGGCTTGAAGCACGGACTGGCAACCATCGATATCTTCAACGACAATGGAACCATCAGTGAGGCTGCCGGCATGTATGTGGGCATGGACCGCATGGACGTGCGCAAGCAGATCTCGGCCGACCTGCAGGAGGCTGGCCTCATGGAGAAGATAGAGGACTATAATAATAAGGTAGGTTTCTCCGAGCGTACCAATGTGCCTATCGAGCCTAAGCTCTCTACACAGTGGTTCCTCAAGATGCAGCACTTTGCCGACATCGCCCTCGCACCGGTCATGGACGACGATATCGAGTTCTACCCCAAGAAATATAAGAACACCTATCGCCACTGGTTGGAGAATATCAAAGACTGGTGTATCAGCCGTCAGCTGTGGTGGGGTCATCGCATACCAGCCTACTACTTCGACAACGAGGGCAAGAAGGACTTCGTAGTGGCTGAAACCGCAGAGGAGGCTTTGAAGCTCGCACAGGAGAAGAACGCCAACATCAAGGCCGAAGACCTGGAACAAGAGAGCGACTGCCTCGACACATGGTTCTCTTCATGGCTGTGGCCTATCTCTCTCTTCGACGGCATCGAGCACCCAGACAATGAGGAGATCAACTACTACTACCCCACCAGCGACCTCGTAACAGGTCCGGACATCATCTTCTTCTGGGTGGCACGTATGATCATGGCTGGCTACGAATATCGTGGCAAGATGCCTTTCAAGCACGTGTACTTCACAGGTATCGTTCGCGACAAGCTCGGCCGTAAGATGAGCAAGAGCCTCGGCAACTCTCCTGACCCTATCGACCTGATCAATAAGTTTGGTGCCGACGGTGTACGCATGGGTATGATGCTCTCTGCGCCTGCAGGCAATGACATCCTCTTCGACGAGAGCCTTTGCGAGCAGGGACGTAACTTCAACAACAAGATCTGGAATGCCTTCCGCCTCGTCAAGGGTTGGGAGACTGCAGATATCGAGCAGCCTAAGAGTGCAGAAATCGCCGTGAAGTGGTTTGATGCCAAGCTCAAGGAGGTGAACGAGGAGATGCAGAAGCAGTTTAAGGACTACCGTATCTCTGAGGCATTGATGACTGTATATAAGCTGTTCTGGGATGAGTTCTCATCTTGGTACCTGGAGATGGTGAAGCCAGCTTACGGTCAGCCTATCGACCAGAAGAGCTACGACGCTACCCTCCGTTTCTTCGATGCCCTCCTGAAGATGTTGCATCCATTCATGCCATTCATCACCGAGGAGTTGTGGCAGCACATCTACGACCGCAAGGAGGGCGAGAGCATCATGCGCGAGAAGTTGGAGATTCCTGCACCTACAGCCGAGGAACAGAAGTTGGCAGCCGACATCGAGGCTGTGAAGCAGATTATCGCCGGTGTCCGTACCGTTCGCAACCAGAAGAACATCGCTCAGAAGGAGCAGCTCTCACTCCAGGCAGTGGGCAAGAACGACTTCGAGGCTTACAACGACGTAACTCTGAAGATGGCCAACCTCGACAAGATAGAGGTCATCACCGAGAAGAGCGCCGACGCATCCAGTTTCATGGTAGGTACCGACGAGTTTGCCGTACCATTGGGCGACCTTATCGACGTGGCTGCCGAGATAGAGAAGGCTGAGGCACAGCTCAAGCACCTTGAAGGCTTCCTGATGGGTGTGCGCAAGAAGCTCAGCAACGAGAACTTCGTGGCTCACGCTCCTGAGAAGGTGGTGGCTCTTGAGCGCAAGAAAGAAAGCGACTCTGTAGAGAAGATCGCAGCCCTCAAGGCTACTATCGAAGAACTCAAGAAGAAGTAACAGACTATTTTTTTTCAATGTTAAATGTTGAATGTTAAGTGTTAGACGAGGCTGCTTTTGCCATCTTAAGAACAAGACTTTACAAGGGCGCCACGACTTAACATTTAACACTTAACATTTAACATTTTTCGTATCATGACAAGAAAGAAGCTTTTCACCTTATTTATATATGTATCCTTCGCCCTGATGGGACTGACGGGCTGCAACGACGAGGCTTTCGACATCGACAGCGTCAACAAGCAGACCTTGCTCATCATGTATCCATGGTCGGGAACCGAAAACTCGGCAGGACTCTACAGCGATATGGTCAACAACCTAAACCAGATAGAGAATGCCATCAAGAAGAACAAGGGACTAAAAAGCACAAGGGTATTTGTGTTTATGAGCACATCTGCCACAGAGAGTTCGCTCTTTGAGCTGACTTACAACTCAAGCACCTTTAGTGTAGAGCATCAGATGCTGGAAAACTATACCGGCACTGCCTACACCACTACGGAAGGACTGACAAACATCATCGGGGAGGTGAAACAGCAGGCAGAGGCACTCAACTATGCCCTGATTATCGGAGGACACGGAACAGGATGGAACAACATTTCCGACTGGACCGACTATCCCAACCAGGCCAAGAGAAAAGCTGCACTCAAGACCCGCTCTTTTGGCGGACTCGACAACACCTATGCCATCAACGTATCATCGCTGGCACAAGCCATCGAGACCAACGGCATCAAGATGCAGTACATCCTCTTCGATGCCTGCTATATGAGTAATGTGGAGACGGCTTACGAGCTGAAGGATGCCACCAACTTCCTCTTGGCTTCGCCCAATGAGATTATGGCAAAGGGACTGCCCTACGAGGATATCTGGAGCTATCTCAACACGACAACTCCCAACTACGCAAGCATCATCTCGTCGTACTACTCTCATTACAACAGCACCTCTACCCCATACGCGAGCCTTGCTGCCATCGACTGCCGACAGATGGACAAGTTGGCTGCCATCATGAAGGAACTGAACAGCAAGTACACCATCACCACAGAACGCCTGGCTGGCGTGCAGACAGAAGACGGATACACCCCCAACCTGTATTACGACTTGGGCAACTATGTAGACAGTCTGAAGCCCAACGCCTCGATGAAGGATCAGTTTGCCACTCAGCTGAAAGCCACGGTAAAAGCCGCACAAAGCACCGCAGAAGTGTACAGCAACATCCATGCGACAACCATCACCGTCAAAGACTTCTCGGGTCTTACCATCAGCGACCCCAGTTCGCATCCCGTGGCTCTCAGAACCAAGAAACAGACCAAATGGTGGAAAGCGACGCATGAGGGAGAGTGAAGAGCAAAGAAGTTAGGAGGAAGTTAAAGAAAAACAAAAAATAAACAGACAGAAACAATGGAATACTTCATCGTAGAAAATGGAAAGCAAGCCGGACCATTCAGCATAGCCCAGCTGGCAGAAAAACATATCAAGCCTGAGACTTTGGTATGGAAAGAAGGTATGGCAGACTGGACTCCAGCCTGGAAAATAGCCGAACTGAAATACATTCTCGCCGAAGGCAGTCAGCAAACAGGAACTGCTGTGCCTCCTGTTCCTCCGACAGCCAATCAGGCGGAAGAGATGAGTCAGCCTGCAGCAGAAACAGAGGAAAATGAGAACGGGAAGGACAGCGACAAGAAGCCTAAGAAAAAGAAATCTTACTGGAAATTCTTCGTAGGACTCTTGGTTGTGATTCTGCTCATCCTGGCATTCACCAACCCCGGCAGAGACACTCATAAGCAAGCCGTAAAGGAGGAAGTCGGCAAGGTGATAGACAAGGCTACAAACATCAGTGACGACTTCATCTTCGCCGATGGCCTGCGCTCATTTGCCAAGATGATCTCGAACAACATGATAGATGTTGCCTTCGACCAGCTTTTCGAGTACCACAACTACATCATCTTCTCGAAAGGCACCGTCAGCTTCAATGGCAAAAGTCACAACGTAAGCTTCGGAATCCTGGGCAAGGTATACACCATCAATGCCGATGATGCCATCAAGGCAATGGAAAATGTGGAACAGCTCAACAGCAATGACTCATCTGAAAATACTGATGACAATCAGTCGGCAAACAACTCTTCAGACAACACCAACCTGCAGTCACAGCTCGAAAACAAGACCAACGAGGCTATTGACAAACTGTCCGACAAGGTCAGCAAAAAGATGGAAGACAAACTCAACGAAAAGTTGGAAGAACTCAACGACTCCTCTAATATCGACAAGATAGTAGACAAGATCCTCAGCTTGTTCTAACAGGCCTCCCTCCACGAAGTGGCAACACATATACAGGCAACAACGCACACAGGCGGCAATATCATAACAAAGCCCTGCCCCGTAAAGGGGGTAGGGCTTTTTTATCTCCATTAAGCACATAACTGCTGTCACGAAACTCATAAAAACGAAATAGGCTTCGACCTTAAACGCAATAGGCTTCGACCTTAAACGCAATAGGCTTCGACCTTAAACGCAATAGGCTTCGACCTTAAACGCAATAGGCTTCGACCTTAAACGCAATAGGCTTCGACCTTAAACGCAATAGGCTTCGACCTTAAACGCAGGTGCTTTCAATAGTCAATGAAAGCACTTGCGTTTTTCAAAAGAGAATTTCCTCCTGAAGTTCCACATTTATGTTATTCAGACTTCAACACCTCTCTCAACTTATCTACTCCAGGAAAACTTGTTGTCTGATAAGTAATCTTTCCTTCCTTATTTACAACAAAATAAGTAGGAATACCTGAGAAATGATATAGGTCACTAAGAGCATCAGCCTGCTCCTCTGTCAACCGCACATGCACTCCACTTATCGTCTTTATCATCTCGCCCCATTTGCCAACAGGCGATGAAGCATCTGCAATATAAACATACACCACATCGGTGAGCTGTTCTTTTAAAGGACGAATGGCCGACATGGCAGCCCTGCATGGCATACACCACGTGTTCCAAAAATCAAGGAGCAGAGTTTTGCCTTTATACTTATTTATGATTGAGGGAAAAATCTGTTTGGCAGACATCTTGGGGTCTATGTCTATAATGCTGTATACAGAACTGGAATTGGCTGTCTTTATCATCTCGGCCATTTTTTCGTCGGAAGACTTTTGCTGGGACTTCAAGTCTTCATTGTCGGCAAAAAGCAATTCCCTCACCATATCATTGGCAATACTATCGCGAGCTGCCGCCATCTGCTGTTCGGTGAGAAGATGCTTGCGTCCTAAAGAACGGCTGAGACGCTTTCCGACAGCTATATCATCCAACAATGGGTCAGCCGCCATATATTGGCGACAGAAACTTGACGTAAAGTCTGCAAGAAAAGAATAATAACGCTGATTCTTGGAACGAAGGATTGGGAGTTGCTCCAATGTTTTGAAATACGACAATGTGTCAACACTCAGGTCGGCACGTCGCACTCCTGTCTTGCGCACAATCATAGGAGCCATGGCTATATTGTTCTTAAAACCAAACAACGCCGAAGCATAATTCATGGAAAGATAACTATGCGCCAAAGTTCGGGTGGCAACGCTGATGGTTGCATCAGCATCAATAGCATGTAGTTTTTGCTCATAAACCTTCTGCACATAATCACGATATTGCAATGGTGTCATACCACAAATGTCATCAAAGAAAGTTTTGCCATAGACATCAAGCTTTTCCTTTACACTCTGCAACTCTGTATCGACAGCAGCATATTTTCCTTCAAACCAAACATATTTCTTGACGCTTGCATCATCTGCAAAGAGATGTGTAGCGGCAAGTGCCTGTGTCGTAAGGTCAATAATTACAGTAGTCGTGTCGTGAGGCACTGCAAGAAACGGAATCTCCATTCGGTTAACCCGAATGGTTGCTATTGTCGGTAAAATAGCATTGGCACTTATGCTGCATGTTCCATCCACGCTGATAGAATCGTGGTCGAACGGCATACGGTATGGTGAGAACCAATTTTCCACGAGAACATCAAGTGTAGTACCGTATTCAGGTTTATACCCTACCAAGCGCACATTCACAACAGTCTTGCCAAGGTTGAGATTGGTAGATGGCAATTCTACCTTTTTGTCAAATGCTTGCTGTAACAAGTGCTGCGGAATGTCATCCTGCGGCCGTCTGCCGTCGAGGCGCACTCCGTAAATGTTCCAACCAGAGTTGTCGGATACTTCACGGAAATCAAACTCCGTCGTGGTCTCCGGCATTGGCTTAAAACGCAAAGTAGCAGAAACGTACCCACACTCAGGCACTTTCACAAAAACACCTTTTGGCAACTGCGGACTACCCAGATAAGCATACGTCGCACCATTGGCTATAAGAGCGGCATGGGAATCGATACTAACCTTGCCACTGGCCTGATAGATTTTTACGTCAAGAACTGTAGCTTTCTTGTCGAGTGTCACACGCTCGATTTCTAATTTATGATTGTTGGAGGCGAAGAAGTAAGGACGCTCAACAACTCGCTTGGCTTGTGCCGCTGAAGAAACGACCAACATCAGAAAGACAACAAGCAATAAGGCTTTCTGACTGAAATACATTGTTTTCATTTAATGTGTATATTTGATTTTTTTCCCTCAAAAAAGGAATAGCTGAGCTATTCATAGTCATCAATCACGGAATTGACGAAATCCATCATGGGCTTTGCCACACGGAAGATGTCTGCCGACTTGCTGAGCCAAGCTTCATCGGCAAAGAAATCATCGGGCACACGGACCCAGGCACAGTAGTCCTTCATCTTCAGATAGTCGAGAAACTCATAATCCTTAGGAAAATTCTTGGGAGCTTTCTTCAACATATTGACTCCGAAACCTTTGTCGCTTATCTCGTCATCGTCCTTCCATACACCCTCACCAGGATAACCGAAGGTATTGACAAACCTGCCATTCTCCACAGCACGTCGCCATTCGTCAATGTTACCCATAATCTCGTTGCGGCACGAGGTAAGGATATTCGTAGGTAGACAGTAGGCACCGACTGCCAAAAGGCAATGTCCTGGCTCTACATGAATATAGTAGCCACCACGAAGCGACTTCTTGCCGTGAGTACAAATGTAGGCTCCGAAATGGCGCTTATAGGGCGACTTATCGGAAGAAAAACGTATGTCACGATAGAAACGATACGTACAGTCTTTCACCTGCAAGTGGGCTATTTCGTCATCGAAACCGGCATAGTGCGCAATGGCCTTACTGATGCCTTCCTCGAAATCAGACTTGGCTGCCAGATACTCTGCCTTGTGTTCCTGGAACCACTCACGGTTGTTGTGAGCAGCCACATCCTGCAAAAAATGATTGATCTTCTTGACATTCATCTTATCTGTATTGCTATAGTTTACTGTTTTTCAGGCGTTTGGGACAATGCTCGTTAAAGAAGCACTGCTCGCATAGCGGTTTGGCACTCTTACATATATAGCGGCCATGCAACAGGAGCCAATGGTGCGCGTTGGGAATATCGGCTTCGGGAATGTTAGCCATCAGATAGTCTTCCACCTTTCGCGGACTGTCGGCCGTGGCAGGCACCAACCCCATGCGATGGCTGACACGATAGACATGCGTATCTACTGCCATGGTGGCTTTGCCAAACCACACGGCACGAATCACATTGGCGGTCTTGCGCCCTACTCCGGCAAGGCTCGTCAAGTCGGCAGCCGACTCTGGCACCTCGCCATTGAACCGCTCCACCAACTGGCACGACATCTCTACGAGATGCTTCGCCTTGGCATTGGGATAACTCACCGAACGAATGAGTTCGTACACTTCTTCCACCGTAGCCGCTGCCATGGAACGGGCATCAGGATAACGGGCAAAAAGAGCTGGCGTAACCATGTTGATGCGCTTGTCGGTACACTGAGCCGACAGCAAGGTGGCTACCAGCAACTGGAAAGCACTGCCAAACTCCAACTCGGTAGTGACCTGAGGCATTTGCTGGCGGAAATATGCCAACACGTATTCGTATCTTTCTTTGCGAAGCATAGTTTTTACACCTTATTATATATATAGCCATACAGCAATCCAAAGAGGAAGCTGTATGGCTATCAGTAAAAAATTCTCTATAAAAAAATAGAATCGTTATTGTACGTGTTTTAAGACTTACACCCGAAGGATTATTTCTTAGCAGGTGCAGCAGTCTCGCTCTTCAACTTACCCTTGTAAGCCTTGTTCAAGCCATTGATCACCTCGTTAGTGATATCGTAAGCCTTGTCGGCATAAAGAAGGTTATCGCCACTCTTAGACAAGATGATGCTGTACTTCTTGTCCTTGTTGTAGGCAGCCAGATAGTGAGCAATACTGTCGTGGAGAGCCTTGTTGTACTTTGCCTGCTCGGCAGCAAACTCGTTGCTCAGACGCTGCTGCAAACCCTGCACGTCGTTGCTCTGCTTCTGCAAACCAGCCTGTATAGCCTCTGCCTGCTCGCGTGTGAGTGCATTCTGCTGAATCTTCTGCTGGAAGTTGGCAGCTGCTGCCTGCAAGTTCTGCTGCTTCTGTGCAAGTGTAGCCTGAATGTTCTGCCCCTTCTTCTCCAAGAGAGCAGAATACTCTTTGGCAAATGTATACTGTGTCATGATAGAGTCGACCTCTACATACGCAATCTTCAACTCAGCAGGAGCCTTGCTCTCAGACTTAGCCTCAACCTGTGGCTGCGACTTGTTGCATGATGCCAATGACAAGGCAGCAACTGCTGCGATAGCCATGAAGCCCAAAATGTTCTTTTTCATTTTCTTGTTATTTTAGTTTTTTATTATTTTATATCTTACATAAGATTTATTAAAGAGAGAATCCGTCTTCGTTCTTCACTCTTCACTTCCTCAATAGGCCTTTCCCGCTTGTCGTGCCTCGCGGTCCTGGTCTACCACACAATGAATACCCTGCTTGCGAAGTCCAGGATTGTCGTGGACATGCTGCGAGGAGAACTTGCCGTTCTTGCGAAAAATCAACTTCACGGATAATAAAGCTACAGATATAGCAATTATTAACACGCTAAATAGCAATATCTTTATCATTTTTATTACTTTTGCAGTGCATTAGATTGCACATTTGGATGCAAAGGTAATATTTTTCAAGCAAAGTTCAAAATAAAAATACATAAAATGACTAAAAATGATTTGAAACCTGCTCGTGTTTTCGAGCAGTTTGCTAAAATCAATCAGATTCCACGTCCATCAAAGCACGAGGAACAGATGATTGAGTACCTGAAAGAGTTTGGTAAAAGCCACAACTTGGAGACTGTTGTCGACAAAACCGGCAACGTGATTATCCGCAAACCCGCCACTCCTGGCTATGAGGACCGAGAGACGATTATCCTGCAGAGCCACATGGACATGGTGTGCGACAAGCTGGTGGATGTAGACGTTGACTTCACCAAAGATGCCATACAGACCTACGTGGACGGAGAATGGATGAAAGCCAAGGGCACAACCTTAGGCGCCGACGACGGAATAGGCTGCGCCATTGAGCTGGCTATCCTCGACTCTGATGACATCGAGCACGGACCTGTGGAGTGTGTCTTCACACGTGACGAGGAAACTGGACTTACTGGTGCACACGGCATGGAGGCTGGTTTCATGAAAGGCAACATGCTCATCAACCTCGACTCAGAGGACGAAGGACTTATCTTCGTTTCTTGTGCCGGTGGACAGACAATCCATGCCACCTTCGACTTCTCTCGCGAGAAGGCTCCTGCCGGATATTTCTTCCTCAAATTGAATATCAAGGGGCTGAACGGAGGCCACTCGGGTGACGATATCGACAAGAAGCGCGCCAATGCCATCAAGATTCTGGCCCGTTTCCTCTATATGGAAATGGAGAAACAAGAAGATGGCATCCTCTTGGCAAGCTTCAACAGCGGAAAGATGCACAACGCCATTCCTCGCGACGGACAGGTTGTGTTTGCGGTAAGGAACGAGGCCAAAGAGCAGGTTCGTGCTGACTGGAACATCTTTGCCTCTGAGGTGGAAGACGAGTTCCATGTTACGGAGCAGAGCATGCACTTCAGCATGGAGAGCACTGATGCTGTGGACGTTATCGAAAGCCAGGTGGCTGACAGATTCATCATGGCACTGCAGGCTGTTGACAATGGGCCTCTCACCCACTGCCAGGACGAGGCCATTGCCGAAATGGTTGAGACTTCGAGCAATGTGGCAAGTGTGGCAACTACCGAGGACAGCATCGAAATTGTTGCTTCTCAGCGCAGCAATGTGATGAGCAACCTCGACAATATGACCAATACGGTGAAGGCTGCCTTCCAGTTGGCTGGTGCCAAGATAAGTGTAGGCGACAAATATCCTGCATGGAAGATGCGTTCCAACAGCGCCCTGACCGACCTGACTGTCAAGAGTTACGAAAAACTATTCGGCAAAGAGCCTTTGGTAAAAGGAATTCACGCCGGTCTGGAGTGTGGTCTCTTCTCTGAGAAATATCCCAACCTCGACATGGTAAGTTTCGGTCCTACCCTTCGCAATGTACATACTCCAGAAGAGGCTCTGCTCATCCCTACTGTTCAGATGGTTTGGGATCACTTGCTGGAGGTTCTCCGCAACCTTCCCAAGAAGTAAAAGGACTCAACTTTCGCAAATGGGAAAGTTAGAGTTCTGCAAAAAACATACGATAAAAAAAGGAGATTTTCCGTATATGGGAAATCTCCTTTTTTTATGCGTGTAAACTTGGAAGTTTTAAAATGCTTATGAAATGTACCGCTACTTCTTCCGCCGCAAACGTGCAAAGAAATCCTGCAACTGTCCTGACTTGACACCCATCGTCTGCAAACGGCGAAGGTCATCGTATGCCTCGCTCTTGCGACCTAAGCTGATGAGCAAGTCGGCATGATTGACCACATAGTCCTGACAGGTACTGTCGAGGCGCATTGCCTCGCCATAGTCATAAACCGCCAGGTCGAGCATGCCCCTCTCTTTCTCCATTCCACCACGGGCTGCATAAGCTACAGCGCTGTCGGGATATTGCTCTATCAGACTGTTGATGCCATCGTAAGCCTCAGTGAGATGTTGGTCTTTCTCGTTGAGAAGCGCCAGTCCCAACTGTGCCTGGAAGTTGCCAGGTACCAAAACAAGAAGGTTCTGATAGTCGAGACGCGCAAAGTTGTAACGCTTCAGTTTCTCGTTGACAAAAGCCCGGTAGAAAAGTCCCGCAATGTTGGTCTGATTGAGGAAGAGCACCTTGTCGAGCTCATCCTTGGCATAGTTCCATTGCTCCAACTGTATGTTCCATGCAGCCTTTTTCAGGCGCAGGTCTACACTGTCAGGATGATACGCCAGAACATCTGTGGCATGTGCCAAGGAGTCGCGCAAGGCTGCACCTCCCTGCTGAGCCAACGCCTCGCCTCTGCCGCCAAGCAACAGGGCAAGCATAGCAGCAAGCACAAAAGGACGGTGTCCTCTCATTATGCGTTCTTTATCCAGTTAACGATCCACTCGCCAACCTCTGTTGTGCCATAATGAGCACCGCCCTCAACCTGAATCTCAGGAGTGCGGACATTGGCATCGAGAGAAGCATCTACTGCCTTGCGGATCAAGGCACCCTCCTCGTTCAAACCGAAGTGCTCGAGCAACATGGCTGCAGAAAGAATCTGAGCTACAGGGTTAGCCAGGTTCTTGCCAGCTGCCTGTGGCCATGAACCATGAACAGGCTCGAACAATGGTGTGTGCTCACCGAGAGAGCTGGATGGCTGCAAGCCCATAGAACCGGTGATGCAAGAAGTCTCATCGGTTAGGATATCACCGAAGGTATTCTCTGTAACGATGACATCGAAGAATGTAGGCTCAGTCAATACGCGCATAGAAGCGTTGTCGATGAACATATAATCGGTGTTTACCTCAGGATACTGTGGCTCCATCTCCTTGGCAATCTGACGCCAGAGACGAGAAGATGCCAATACGTTGGCCTTGTCGACTACGGTGAGGTGCTTGTTGCGCTTCATGGCGAACTCGAAAGCCACCTTCAGGATGCGCTCAATCTCTGGACGGGTGTAGATATCAGTATCGTAAGCCTTGTCATTGTCCTGATACTTCTCACCAAAGTACATACCACCAGTCAACTCACGGATAACAACAAAGTCGGCACCCTTCAAGAGTTCATCCTTCAATGGAGACTTGTGGAGCAGGCAGTCGAAAGTAGCTACCGGGCGGACATTAGCGAAAAGACCTAACTTCTTACGCATGGCGAGCAAGCCTTGCTCAGGACGTACCTTGGCTGTAGGGTTGTTGTCGAAACGTGGATCACCGACAGCTGCGAAGAGTACAGCATCAGCATCCATACAGGTCTTGAAGGTAGCCTCTGGGAATGGATCGCCTACCTCGTCGATAGCATGAGCACCGCAGATAGCCTCATTGTAAGTAAACTCATGGTTGAACTTCTCTGCAATGGCCTGCATTACTGCTACGCCCTGCTTCATAATCTCTGGTCCGATGCCATCACCGGCGAGAACTGCAATGTTTAATTTCATCTTATTTGATTTTTTATTGTTTATTTTTTGAATGATTAAAGCTTTTGCCCTTACAGGGCGCATTGCTAAATGCTATCTTATACCCAGGGTGTTACCCTGGGCTAAGAGCTTCTGCCCCTTCAGGGCGTGCTGCTGAATAGAAACCTTCGGAGATGTTTGCATAACCTTCGGAGATATTTTCATATCCTTCGGAGATAATTCTGTAATCTTCGGAGATATTATTCCATATCAAGATTTCGAGGCGAGACAGCCTGTTCGTCGCTCTTATCAGCCTCGTACATATTGATCATTTTCAGCGTAGCCTTGATAGCAGCTTCTGTCTGGTCGGCATCCAAGCCTCGGGTGCGCCAGATACGGTCGCCTTCACGCCAGGTGATGACGGTCTGAACGAGCGCATCGGTACGACCACCTGGAGGAATGGTTACCTGATAGTTGTCGAGCTTGGGGAAAGTCTTGCCGAGCTTCACCTTGTAAATGTTGCGCAGCGCTTTCACGAAGGCATCATACTGACCATCGCCAGAACTCTGGTCTTCATACTCCTTGCCATCGATTTCCACCTTAAGGCTTGCTATAGGCTTCAAACCGTATGAGGTGGATACCATGTAACTTACCAGTTTCACTTTATCCTCCGGGGCACCATGCTTCAGTACATCGCTCACGATATAGGGCAGGTCGTCCTGAGTTACCAGCTCCTTGCGGTCGCCGAGTTCGGTGATTCGCTTGGTCACCGCCTTGGTCTGTTCCGGAGTCAACTCCAATCCCAGCTCATTGAGGTTTTGGATGATGTTTGCCTTACCGGAATTCTTGCCCAATGCATACTCGCGATGTCTGCCGAAACGCTCAGGCACCAGGTCGTTGCAATAAAGCTTGTCCTTGTTGTCGCCATCAGCATGTACGCCAGCCACCTGGGTGAAGACATTGTCTCCAACAACCGGTGTATTCGGAGCCACGGCAATGCCGCTGTAACCTTCAACCAATCGGGAAATATCGTTCAATCGGTCTTCCTTGATATTGGTCTTTGCCTCGAACATGTCCTTCAGAATCACCTGAACACTCGCTAATGGTGCATTTCCGCAGCGTTCGCCCAAACCATTCACGGTAACGTGAAGACCCTTGGCTCCGCTCAATACGGCTGCCAGAGAGTTGCTCACAGCCAAATCGTAGTCGTTGTGGGCATGGAAATCGAAGTGAGAGTTCGGATAACGGCGAACCATCTGACGCATATACTCCACACACTGCAATGGGTTCAGGATACCCAAAGTATCAGGAAGCAGGAAGCGCTTGATAGGCAACTTCACCAGCTCGTCCATCATCATGAAGAGATAGTCACGACTGTCGCGCATTCCGCTCGACCAATCCTCTAAATAGAGATTTACGGTAAAATCCCTGCTCAAAGCATAGTCGATAGTCTGCTTGATGTGAGCGAGATGTTCTTCAGGCGACATCTTGAGCTGCTGGGTGCAGTGCTTGTAGCTACCCTTCGCCAGGAGGTTGATGACGTGACCACCGCATTCGGCAATCCAATCCACGCTCTTGTTGTTATCCACGAATCCCAATACCTCAACGGAATCCAGCTTACCTATGGTCTTGGCATAACGGCAAATACGAGCGACAGCATCCTTTTCGCCTTCCGACACACGCGCTGAAGCCACCTCAATGCGATCTACATTGATATCATGCAACAGCATTCTTGCTATCATCAATTTCTCGTGAGGAAGGAAACTGACACCATTGGTCTGCTCGCCGTCGCGCAGCGTGCAGTCCATGATTTCAATCTCCTTGATGCGGGAATTATCTCTCTTTGCGTTGACGTCCATAATTACTTGTTTTTAGCTTCCCAAGCCTCAACCTTGTCACGGTTCTGAACGAGGAAGTCTACATCGTCCAAACCATTCTCCAAACAATGCTTCTTGTAGCCATTGATTTCAAAGTGCTCGCTCTTGCCGGTAGCAAGATTAGTCACAGTCTGGTTAGGAAGATCCACCTTGACCTCTGTCTTGTGATCCTTGTCGATGCTCTCGAAGAGTTCTTTCAGGAATTCCTCGCTTACCACAACAGGCAATACGAGGTTGTTCAACTCGTTGTTCTTGTGAATATCAGCGAAGAAAGAGCTGATAACCACACGGAAGCCAGCGCCTGCGATAGCCCAGGCAGCATGCTCACGGGAAGAACCCGAACCGAAGTTCTTGCCAGCCACGAGGATGACGCCACTGTAGGAAGGATCGTTCATCACGAAGTCGGGTTTTGGAGTTCCGTCGGCATTGTAGCGCCAGTCGCGGAAGAGGTTATCGCCCATGCCCTCTTTATCGATGGCCTTGAGGAAACGGGCTGGTATGATCTGGTCGGTATCTACATTCTCCAAGGGGAGAGGAATGCAGCTGGATGTGATAACATTGAATTTCTGTTTCATTTCAATTTTTCATTTAACATTGAACACTTAACATTACATAAACTCTCTTGGGTCGGTAATCTTACCTGTAATAGCGGCAGCAGCTGCTACGTATGGACTGGCAAGGATGGTGCGGGAACCTGGTCCCTGACGACCCTCGAAGTTACGGTTGGATGTACTTACAGAGTACTTGCCTGCAGGAATCTTATCATCGTTCATTGCCAAGCAGGCAGAACAACCTGGCTGACGAATCTCGAAGCCTGCAGCCTCTACTATCTTGTCGATTCCCTCTTCACGAATTTGTTTATCAACCAACCATGAACCCGGTACAAGCCAAGCTGTTACGCCGTCAGCCTTCTTCTTTCCTTTAACCAATGAGGCAAAGGCACGGAAGTCTTCAATACGACCATTGGTGCATGCACCCAGGAATACATAATCGATAGGATGACCCTCCAGTTTCTCGCCTGGCTGGAAGCCCATGTAGTTGAGGCTCTTCTTGAAACCAGCCTGCTCTTCCTCTGGAATCTCATCGAGTGTTGGGATGCTCTCGGTGATGCCGATACCCATACCTGGGTTAGTACCATAAGTGATGCGTGGCTCGATATCCTTTGCCTCGAAAGTCAACTCTTTGTCGAAGACTGCGTCATCGCCACTCTTCAAGGTCTTCCAGTAAGCCACAGCCTTGTCCCACTCTTCACCCTTAGGTGCATATTCACGACCCTTGATGTACTCGAATGTTGTCTCATCAGGAGCTACGAAGCCACCACGGGCACCCATCTCGATAGAGAGATTGCAGAGAGTGAGACGACCTTCCATAGACATATCTTTCACTACATCACCACTGTACTCTACGAAGTAACCAGTGGCACCCGAAGTAGTGAGTTGACTCATGAGGTAAAGGGCAACGTCCTTGGCAGTAACACCCTTGCTGAGCTTACCGTTGATGCTGATGCGCATTGACTTTGGCTTGCTCTGAAGAATACATTGTGAAGCCATCACCATCTCAACCTCTGAAGTGCCGATACCGAAGGCTACCGCGCCCATGGCACCATGGGTAGAAGTGTGAGAGTCACCGCAGACGATGGTCATACCTGGAAGAGAAAGACCCTTCTCTGGTCCTACCACGTGGATGATACCATTGTCCTTAGTGTTCATGGCAAAGTGAGTTACGCCAAAATCAGCAGTGTTCTTTGCCAAGGTATCTACCTGCTTCTTAGAGATAGGATCCTCGATTGGCTTATCCTGATCGTGTGTTGGAGTATTGTGGTCAGGCATACAGAAAATCTGGTCTGGACGGAACATCTTGAGTCCGCGTGCTCGCATACCAGCGAATGCCTGAGGTGATGTTACTTCGTGACAGTAGAGACGGTCGATGTAAAGCTGTGTAGGACCGTCCGGAACAATCTGGACAACGTGCTTGTCCCAAATCTTGTCGAATAATGTATTCATAATATCCTGTTTGTTATATATTTATCTGAATTATACTTTATCTTACCTTGAACTTGTTGATACAGTCGATGTAAGCCTCAACAGAAGCTGTCACGATATCGGTATCTGCACCGAAGCCATAATATACATGACCATCGTATTCCACCTGCATATGAACCTTACCTACATCATCGGAACCCTTGTCGATAGCCTGGATGGTGAACTCCTTGAGGTTCATCTCCTTAGTAATCACCTTCTTCAGAGCACGGATGGCAGCATCCACAGGACCATTGCCCGAAGAGGCAGCCTCAAACTTCTGACCAGCAATATTCAAACCGATGCTGGCTACGCTCTTCACACCCTTGCCGGTGGTTACCTGCAACCAGTCGAGTTGAACACCATGCTTGTCGGCAGCATCAGCACCAGCGAGCATCAGTACATCCTCGTCAGTAACTTCCTTTTTCTTATCAGCCAACTGGAGGAACTTCTTGTATATCTTGTCGAGCTTCTCCTCGTCGTCGATATTCACACCGTTGACGTGGAGACGATACTTCAAAGCAGCACGACCCGAACGGGCTGTCAATACGATAGCGTTATCGTCGAGACCCACATCCTTAGGATCGATAATCTCGTAGGTCTGCACATTCTTCAAGACGCCATCCTGATGGATACCAGATGAGTGAGCGAATGCATTGCGGCCCACAATGGCCTTGTTGGGCTGAACAGGCATGTTCATCAGACTGCTCACCATGCGGGACATTGGAACAATCTTGGTCGTATTGATGTTGGTGTCAATGTTGAGGTGTTTGTGACACTTCAGAATCATAGCAATCTCTTCGAGCGAGGTATTACCGGCACGCTCGCCAATACCATTCATGGTCACCTCTACCTGACGTGCACCATTCAGTACACCCTGCAGAGTGTTGGCTGTGGCCATACCGAGGTCGTTGTGACAGTGGGTAGAAATTCGTGCATTCTCAATACCATCCACATGATCCATCAGATACTTGATCTTGGCACCATACTCATCAGGCAAACAGTAGCCTGTAGTATCAGGAATATTGACTACAGTAGCACCAGCCTTGATAACAGCCTCAACCACACGAGCCAGATACTCATTATCCGTACGTCCGGCATCCTCTGCATAGAACTCCACATCCTCTACGTATTTCTTGGCATACTTCACGGCAGCCACAGCACGCTCGATGATTTCTTCGCGGTTGGAATTGAACTTATATTTGATATGACTGTCACTGGTACCAATGCCAGTATGGATTCTTTTGTGCTTGGCATACTGAAGCGCCTCGGCCGCACAGTCAATATCCTTCTCCACCGCACGTGTCAGCGCACAGATGGTGGGCCATGTAACCGCCTTGGAAATCTCCACCACCGAATTGAAGTCGCCCGGGCTTGAAATAGGGAAGCCCGCCTCAATGACATCAACGCCCAACTGCTCCAGCGCTTTAGCCACCTGAATCTTCTCAACCGTATTCAACTGACATCCTGGAACCTGCTCGCCATCGCGAAGGGTTGTGTCGAAAATAAATAATCTGTCACTCATATCTATGTTCTTTTATTATTTTATTCGATATATATTATAATGTGCAAATAAGCAAAAAGCCTTTCTTACTCCATACGACGGAAGCAGAAAGGCTTTATTATTTCCTATACTTGAACTATACACACACCTTATCACTTCCGCCCACATGCTGCAGTCGAATTCGAATAATAATGCTTAGTATGTTCAATGTATGTATTGCCATTTTTCTCTCTTTTTATTGTTACGACTGCAAAGGTAATGTTTTTATTCGATACCAGCAAACAATTTATAAGTTATTTCACGAAAAAGGTAACAATTTTTTATTATTAGCTATTTTTCGTGTTTGGAATGTTACTAAAATCATCAAAAAGGAGGAGGACCAGGGAAGCCATCAGAAGAGGTAGCGGCAGAGAGAGGATCATCGGCAGGACCTGACCCGCTATTCATACGAGAACCTATGATCTCGCCACCCTCGTCGACAGGTGTATAACCTGCGTCAACAGGATCCTGGAAGCGGGTAAACTCGCCACGGAAGTTGAGCAGCACATCGCCTGTAGCACCCTTACGATGCTTGGCTATGATAATCTGAGCCATGCCATGAAGGTCGTTTCCCTTCTCATCGACAAAGATGTGATAATACTCAGGACGATGAACGAAGAGCACCATATCGGCATCCTGCTCGATTGCTCCCGACTCACGAAGGTCGCTCAGCTGAGGACGCTTGCCCTCGAGTCCCTCACGGTTTTCCACATTACGCGACAACTGCGACAGGGCGAGTACCGGAATGTTGAGCTCCTTGGCAAGCCCCTTGAGTGAACGGGAAATTGTGGAAACCTCTTCCTGACGGCTACCAAACTTCATTCCGTTGGCGTTCATCAGCTGAAGATAGTCTATCATAAGGAGCTTCACACCCTTTTCTCTTACCAGTCGGCGTGCCTTGGTTCGCAGTTCGAAAACTGAAAGTCCTGGTGTATCATCAACATAGATGGGCGCACCAGTAAGGTCGCGCAACTTGCGGTCGAGTCGCTCCCACTCTGTATTGTCGAGCTGTCCATTCAGAATCTTATGTCCAGAGATTTCACACACGTTGCTTATCAAGCGATTCACCAACTGGACATTATTCATTTCCAAAGAGAAGAAGCCGATAGGAATATGATAATCGACAGCCACATTCTTGGCAATACTCAAGGCAAAAGAGGTCTTACCCATCGCAGGACGTCCGGCAATGATAACAAGGTCGGAAGGCTGCCAGCCACTGGTCATATCGTCGAGACCTGTATAACCTGTAGGAATACCGGTGAGTCCACCCGAGTTCTTGGCGGCACGCTGCAGAATATCGACAGCGTCCTTGATGACAGGGTCAATCTGGGTATAGTCCTGCTTCATGTTGTTCTGCGACAGCGTGAAGAGTTCAGCCTCAGCATGCTGCATCAACTCGTCTACATCGACACTCTCGTCGAAGGCCTGTGTCTCAATATCAGAGGCATAATGGATAAGCTGGCGCTGAAGAGCTTTCTGAGCCAGGATGCGGGCATGATACTCGATATGGGCTGCCGATGCCACCTGCGAGGAGATATCCATGAGATAGGCGGCTCCACCCACACGGTCAATCTCACCCATCTTGGTAAGTTCGTTGACGAGCGTCATGATATCCACAGGACGCTCCTCCATATTCATCTTCTGTATGGCCTCATAGATTTTCTGATGACGAGGCTCATAGAAGGTGGATGGCTTCAGCATCTCTGAAACCATAGAGAAAGCATCCGAATCAACCATCAGGGCGCCCAATACCACTCTCTCCAACCCGATATCCTGCGGCTGAAGATGAGCATATTTGGTGTCTATCTGAGGTTTGGCGCCACTGCGGCGCCTGCTGTTGTCATTATTATTATTGGTTGGCATTTTTGTTTACTTGTATTCTTCTTTTTGTTCTATTGTTTTCTCATTTCTTCTGAGGGCTGAAGAATTTAACTTCTTGCAAAGCCCATTACTTCTTTAGAAACTTATTTCGCTGTAAAATGATTGTCTATCAAATTCAGCATCATGGCATATTCCACCTGCGTCACATTATGTCCGAGAAGCAGTCTCTTGAACTCAGCAATGCGACTGAAAACTTTATTGCGGTTATCCTTATTGACCAGGGCATAGCCTCTCATGCTATCCTGCGCATCTTTAAGATGTCCTCTGCACCATTCTATGATACCCAGCAAGAAGAGTTCTTCGTTATAATCATCCACTTTCTCTTCTTGCAGCATCATGACGAGTTTGTTGAGTTCCTCTCCCGCCTTTTCTATTTCATTGTTGTCGAGCAATACACGAACAAGCAGTAGCATGTACATGCGATTGTTGGGATATTTGTAATCCAACTCGTAAGCCACTTTCAGAGCCTCGCTGTAAAGATATGTGGAACGCAGACTGTCAATCTTGGAAAGAAGGAGCGAAGGATTATCGCCCAACTTATCGCTCAAGGCGTCGAAGATATCAAGCGCCTCCTTGTACTTGTCCTGCTGCAGATAGCATTTCACCAGCAACTTGCCTACTGCCACATTTCCCGGATTCTTATCAAAGATGGGTTTCAGCAAAAAGACTGCTATATCATAGCGTTTCCTAACATGCATCATACAGAGTGCCTTCAAGACGACTCCGTCATCAGAATCTAAGCTGAAATTGCGCAAATAATGGTTGAGTTCTACATAATTCTTGCTTTTGGCAAGGAATCGGCATACGCTGAGATGCACATCATCCAAATCATCAAAATCGGTAAAGACATCGCTGCTCAGGAAAGCAGGATCGATCCAAGAATTACTTTCGTTGACAAACGGATTGGGGAAGCCATTGCGCATAGGAGCCAACTGGAAGAATCGGTAAAGATCCTGCAGATAGTTACGACGTAAGGCCACCGCATCATTTTGCAGGAAGTCGAAATCTTCGCTCTTGGGAAGTTTTACTGATGTCGGAAAAATCATATCCTTGTACTGAGGCATACGCTCAAGAACGTCTTGCAAAGAGAAAAGAAGACTGTACTTGTCACCTTCGCTCATAGTTGAGCCTGCGATAGAAATCATAAAATCAGCTTTGTCGCCAAGAGCTTTCTTCAACTGGCTCATATCGGGATGGTCAATCGTGAAAGGCACAAACCAGTTGGAGAAGCGATGGAAGAAGGCATAATTCTTCATCTTGCTGAAGGTGGAATAGTTGACATCAAGTCCTGCATCCCTCCTAACCTGCATTTTCTCCATGGTCTTGTCCAACTTGTCCATAAGACGGTCTTCCATCTCGGAATCTACAATCTCCTCGACAGAGGTGTCCTCCAGTACGTTGCTCTTCATCATCTTGTAGCCATTGTGGCTCAACTTGATGAGATCGGGCATGATATTCTTGTCGATGTCGGCAGAAACCGAAGAGGTTTGCTGGCACAGGAAAATCTGCTTCTGCAACGACTGCAAATCCTTCTTCACCCGTTCGACCTGCTGTCCGTGCAAGAGTTTCTCCTTCATGTCGGCTGCATAGATGGAAGACCAGGGCATAGAGAGAGCCAAACCTATCAAGGCATGCTGGCGGATGACCTCACAGGCAGAAAGCTGATAGACAGAAAGCAACGTTTCCGACTTCTGTAGATCGAAACTCACAAGACAGGCCAACATCATGGCGCTCTCTATCATCAAAGCTGCTACCTGAGAAATCTTTTCCTCTACCAACAGAGTGGTTACATATTGAGAAATAGTACTGTTCCACTGATGGCTTACAAGAACAGCATCGAAAGCCTTGCGAAAATCCTCGAAGGAAGCATCCGACTGTTCCAACCTCTGAAGAATCGACGTCAGGTCGGCACCATTGATGCGGATGGCAGCAGCCTTGAACACCTGATTGGATGAAATTGCCCTTTCAAGCTCTACATGGTGCTCCAGTTTTAAAAGCCGTTCTACAAGAGAGGAAAAGACTGAGAGTGCATTGGGGTCTTTGCTGGCACATGCGAAAAAATGCAACATGCGGTTATAGTCGTCCAACAGGTCTTCCACCTCAGCCCTAAGGTCTGTCATGCTGAATTGAGTATCAATAACAGACTTCAACTGATATACATATTCATTAAAATGTTCCATGAGCTGGATCTTGTCCTGCTGATGTAGAACCAAATGTAAATCGCTTGACATTTTTACTGCTATTTAGTTTTTAATAGAGTTCGCTATGTTCTGATCGTGCTTACGCGGACTTCCGGCATGCTGATAACGAAGCTTTGGCAAGGCATCAACCGTGCGGGCATCAACACCGCAATTCTTGATAATCAAATCCTTGTAATGCTGCACTCCGTTCTTGTTGATACTGTCAACAGCCATATTGTAAGCCTTGATAAAGAGATCCAACTGCTGCTTGCGACGTGGTTCCTTCAAGGCCTCTGTACGGAAAGCGAACACACCCAGACGTACGTTCTTATCACGGCTGTCCATCAACTTCACATGACCTTCAAGCCGAGCACGTGTGGCCTGAGGCTCAGAAAGGAGCACGGCATCCATCTCGTTGTTGAGCAACATCTTGAGTCGTATGTTCACGTCATTGATCTGCACACGATAGACATCATATTTGGGATGTACGCTGTCGATGGCAAGAGTGGCAAGATAGTCGGTTGCAGAATAGCGGGTGATGGCAATCATCTTGTCAGACAACTGCTTGAGTTCGGAGATACGCGAACGCTTGTTGGAGATAATCTGCCAATAGGCAGAGGTCGCGATAGGAAAGGTAAGTTTTGTACCCTTGGACTGCAGACGTGCAGCCCTAACCAAATCAGTCACCGAACCTTCTACTCGCTTGTTGGTCAACGCAGTATCGCAGTCCATCTGTGCATTGAAATGACGCAGATGAACATCCACACCCAACGTATCAAAGAGATGAAAATCCTTTGCCACAAGCACTGGCAGACAGTCGAGCGTAGGCATCACTCCCACCTTGAACGAGGCGCGGTCGATGCTGTCGAGCCGAGCCTTCTCTGCCTTGCTCAAACGCGCACGCTTCTCATGAGAATCGCCACAACTGCTTATCCCCAACGCCGCACAACAAACGAATAATAATAAAAATATTTTCTTATTCATTATAAAATATTTTACTCCACATAAAGTACGAGTCCCTTCAGATACTCACCCTCTGGATGATAAATATTGATGGGATGGTCGGCAGGCTGATGCAACTGATGCAGGATTCTCACCTTTCTGCCCACCTGGGCTGCAGCCGTAAAAACAGCATTGCGGAAATTGTCCTTTGTGACCACCTGCGAACAGCTGAAAGTAAAGAGGATGCCTCCTTTCTTGATGCGCTGCAGGCCCTTCACATTGAGACGGGTATAACCCTTCAAGGCATTGCGCAGAGCTGCACGGTGCTTGGCAAAGGCTGGAGGATCGAGCACGATGAGGTCGTACTGCTGGTCGTGCTCGTCAAGATACTTGAAAGCATCTTCGCAGAAAGCCTCATGTCGGGCATCACCTGGAAAGTTGAGCGCTACATTATCGTTGGTCAACTCTATGGCCTTGGCACTGCTGTCTACCGAGTGTACTTGCTTGGCATCGCCACGCATGGCATAAACAGAGAAGCCACCCGTGTAGCAGAACATATTGAGCACGCTCTTGCCCTTGGCATACTGCTCCAAGAGTGAGCGGTTCTCACGCTGATCGACAAAGAAACCTGTCTTCTGTCCGCGTAGCCAGTCGATATGAAACTTCAGTCCGTTCTCCATCGCCACATTGCTGGCATCGCCACCTACGAGGAAACCATTCTCCTGATGCAGGTCAGCTTTATAAGGCAGAGTTGTCTCGCTCTTATAATATACATTGGCAATACGATCGCCCATCACCTGCACCAAAGCCTGGCAAATCTCGTTGCGGCAGACATGCATGCCCACACTGTGCGCCTGCATCACGGCTGTAGAACCATAGCAGTCTATCACCAGTCCAGGCAGATAGTCGCCCTCGCCATGCACCAGTCGATATGTATTGTTGGTAGGACTGTCGGCTATACCTACACCGATACGAACATCGAGTGCAGACTGCAGACGCTCGCACCAGAAGTCGGTATTGATCTCTATATCCTCGAAGGAAAGCACACGTACGGCGATAGAGCCTATCTGGTAATGACCTACGGCTATAAACTCGCCCGCGGCTGTGATGACTCTTACCGTCTCGCCTTCCTTGATGCCCTCGTCCATGTGATGAATGGCACCTGAGAATATCCAGGGATGAAATCGCTTGAGCGACTCTTCTTTTCCTCTCTTCAGAAATATCTGTTTATACATATTTTATTTTTATTGAACTTTAGCAAGTTCAGAAGTTATAGTATTAAACAAGTTATCACTCCCTTCGGTCGTTAGAAGTTACAGCCAACAGCCTTTTGGGTTGAATACTCAGCCTAAAACATATGGCTTAGACTTCTCCAACTTCTTTAAATCCTTTAACTTCCCTATTTGCGAAAGTTTAGTTTATTACTTTACACGTTTTAAATAATAGGTGAAGATTGGGGCACTTCTTCATTCTTTGCCTCTTTACTCTTCACTACTTCACTCTCCGCTTCCACCAGTTTCACTGGTTCCACGAGTTCATAATCCCCGTCACGCGAGAGTCGCTGCAACTCTTCATATATCTTGATGCAGGTCCAGGCATCAGTAGCCGCATAGAGTTTCTGGGCATCTCGCAATATCGTCTGCTCCCAATTGCTCAGGCGTTGCGCCTTGCTTATCTTCATATGAAAGAGGTTGGCATAGAGTTTCTGCAAACTTTTGTCCTCAATACCAAACTTTTCAGCCACATCCTGCAACTCCACAAAATTGCCAGCCTTGAATTCTGCCCTGCGATGCAACTGCAACAGGTCGTCGTGCCAGGACAATCCCACCTTGACTACTTTCTTATCCTCCAACAATCGTATGATGGCAGGCGTGATGCCCGTCAGGTTCAGACGAAAGAGGAAACAGGTGTCGTGCGTACTCACTTGCAGCAACGACACCTCATATCTTTGACCCTTCTTGAATGAAGGACGAGTTTCTGTATCAAAGCCTAATATCTTCTGGCTCAGCAGATAATCCACAGCCTTCTCTGTCTCGCCAGGGGTGATAATCGTTATGATACGACCCTGAAACAACACTTTCGGAAGACCAGTAATTTCGCGCTTATCGAACTTTTTAAATAGAATCTTCATTAATCTTTTCTTACTTTCGATTGCAAAATTAAGAAAAAATGACGAGAAAATGACGAGTTTCTCATTTATTTTCTCTAATTTTGCAGATAAATAAATAATTGTATAAAAAATGGCAAAGAAAAAAACGCAACGCAAGGCCAAATCTTTCAGCGAGGCCTTAGGCTTGGAATATTTGTTCAACAACACTATAACTGACTTCTTTTTAGGATTAATTCTCTTCTTCGCATCTGTTTACGTCATCATTGCTATGGTGTCGTTTCTCAATACGGGGGCAGCCGACCAAAGTATATTGGAAGATTTGCAACAGGGAGAATGGATCAATACCGGACGACAGTTTCAGAACTATTGCGGCTCCTGGGGTGCCATCATCTCCTATTGGCTCATGTCGGTCAACTTTGGTTTCCCTGCCTTCCTGCTGCCTTTGTTCTGCGTGCTGGTGGGCTTTCAACTCATGCATGCCTATAAAATCAATTTGCTGAAATGGTTTCTATGCATGATGGTGGTTATGTTCTGGAGCTCGGTAACTTTTTCCAAGCTCCTCACACCACTTATGGGTGACCTCATCTTCAATCCTGGCGGTAAACATGGACTATTCGTCGTACAGCGGCTCGAGGACATCATGGGACCTCCGGGACTCACAGCCATCCTGCTCATCGTTGCCGTGGCATTCCTCACCTATCTTACTACCGAGACCATCACGGTCATCAGAAAGGCTCTCAACCCTATTGGATTCATATCCAAGAGAGTGTCTTTCGAAATCACCAATCACAAAAAAGATGAAGAGGAACCTGTTACCGATGAGGCTGAGGACAATCAGACCGAACCTGTAGAGGAGGAAGATGAAGACCTGCCAAGCACCGTGCTTGAGGAGTTCAAAGACCCAGAACCTGCACAGGTGATCGACCTCGACGTGAACCCAGAAGAAGGCCTCAAGAAAGACGAGAACACGCAGGCCGAAAACCCTATAGAAGAAAAGTCGCTGCTGGAGAAACAGCGTGAGCTTCGTGCCCAGAAGGCTGAACAGGAGGCAAAGGACGCCAACAAGGTAGCTGGTGGAAATATCGATATGGATATATCCATAGCTGCCGCCGACGAAAAGGCACACGGAACAGTGGTAAGCAATGTGGAGCATCTCAATACGCCCATCAACCCCAAGGAGCCTTTCACCAAGTACAAGTACCCCACCCTGAGCCTGCTCAAGAAGTATGAGGACAATGGCAACTATATCGACGAGGCAGAACAGATAGCCAACAAAAACCGCATCATCGAGGTGTTGGGCAACTTTGGTGTTACCATACGTACCATACGAGCTACGGTGGGTCCTACCATCACACTCTATGAGATACAGCCTGCCGAAGGTGTGCGCATCTCTAAAATCAAGAATCTCGAGGACGACATCGCCTTGAGTCTTGCAGCCTTGGGAATACGTATCATTGCTCCTATCCCTGGCAAGGGAACCATAGGTATCGAGGTGCCTAACGCCAAGCCTAACATTGTGAGCATGGAGAGTATCCTCAACTCCAGAAAGTTCCAGGAAACAAAGATGGAACTGCCTATCGCTCTGGGTAAGACCATTACCAACGAGGTATTCATGGTCGACCTGGCAAAGATTCCTCACCTGCTCGTTGCCGGTGCTACCGGTCAGGGTAAGTCTGTAGGTCTGAATGCCATCATCACCTCCTTATTATATAAGAAGCACCCCAACGAGTTGAAGTTTGTGCTTATCGACCCAAAGAAGGTAGAGTTCAGCGTTTACTCACGCATCACCAACAAGTTTATGGCAGCCTTGCCCGATGAGGAAGAGCCTATCATTACCGATGTTACCAAGGTGGTTCGCACACTCAACAGCCTGTGTGTGCTCATGGACAGCCGATACGACTTGCTGAAGAAGGCAGGAGCCAGAAACATCAAGGAGTACAACCAGAAATATATCAACCACAAACTGCGTCTTACCGACGGACATGAGTACATGCCTTACATCGTAGTTATTATCGATGAGTTTGGCGACCTTATCATGACCGCAGGCAAAGAGGTCGAGCTGCCTATAGCACGTATCGCCCAGCTGGCACGTGCCGTAGGCATACACATGGTGATAGCCACTCAGCGTCCTACCACAAGCATCATCACGGGTAATATCAAGGCCAACTTCCCAGGCCGTATCGCATTCAAGGTTACAGCCGCCATCGACTCCAAGACCATCCTCGACCGTACTGGTGCCAACCAGCTGATAGGACGAGGCGACATGCTTTATCAGGGAGGACAGGAGCCTGTACGTGTACAATGTGCTTTTGTTGACACACCCGAAATCGAGCGCATCAACGAGTACATCTGCGAACAGCCTGGTCCTATCGAACCTATGGAACTGCCAGAACCAGCCAACGATGACAATGCCACAGGAGCAGGAAACGTGGATACACGTAATCTCGACGCATTCTTCGAGGAAGCTGCCCATGCCATTGTCCTATCGCAACAGGGAAGTACAAGTATGATACAACGTCGATTCTCTATCGGTTACAACCGTGCCGGACGACTCATGGACCAGCTTGAGGCTGCCGGCATTGTAGGAGCAGCACAGGGCAGCAAGCCAAGAGAGGTGCTCGTACAGGATGAGAACCAACTCAACAACCTGCTGGCTGCACTCCGTGGACAGTAATTCAAATAAAAAAAATGGAGGATATTGCCAAGAGACAAGAAGGAATGTCACTTTCTTTGGTCTATCGGAAATATCCTTCCTATAAAATCAGGATTAATAAAGTTAACACACTAAAAACATGAAGAAAACGATTCTTATCGCACTCATGGCCCTGATAGGGCTAAGTGCATTTGCCCAGAGCGCCCAACAGGTACTCGACAGAACAGCCAAAGTCATAGGCAACAAGAGCGGTGCAAGCGCCAACTTCACCATATCAAATGCGAAAATAGGTTCGAGTAGCGGCACTATTGCCATCAAAGGAAACAAATTCAATGCCCGTACGCCACAAGCTATCGTATGGTTCAACGGAAAGACTCAATGGACATATCTGAAGAAGACCAACGAGGTAAACATCTCTACCCCAACCCAGGCTCAACAGATGGCAATGAATCCCTATACCTTTATTAATATATATAAGACAGGATATAAAATGAACATGAAGAAAAGCGGCAACAACTATCAGGTTCATCTGACAGCACAAAACCAGAAACGTTCAGTTGCCGAACTCTACATCACCATCAATCAGAAAACCTACGTTCCCTCGCAAGTCAAAATGAGACAGGGCAAAACATGGAGCACCATCAAGGTGAGCAACTTCAAGGCACGCAGCATACCTAACAGTTCGTTTGCCTTCAACGCCAAGGAGTTCCCTTCGGCTGAAGTCATCGACCTCAGATAATAACCCTAAAAGGAACTTCGAAGCAAGCACTTTCCTACCTATATATAATAAGGTGTTTCACATCTATAGGTTCCCCATTTAAGAAAGTTGTATAAGATGTAAATGCAAGAAAACTCAGTAAATAAAGGTGAAATGTAAGGAATTTGGAGAAATTACAAAAAAATATTTGTAATTTCTACAAATTTATTTTGTAGTTACAAATAAAATGCCTATCTTTGCATCGTAAACAAATAAAAACAAAGCGAATGACAGAGCAAGAGGCATACAATAGACTACAGGAAACGGGTATACGCCCATCCAAACAAAGGTTGGCTATCATGGACTGGCTCATTAATCATCCCATCCACCCCACGGTAGAGGATGTTTACCAAGGACTGTACAAGCAGATTCCTACTTTGAGCAGGACTACAGTTTACAACACCCTACGCATGCTGAGCGAAAAAGGAGCGGCACAGATGATCACCATCGACGAACACCGCGTGTGCTACGATGGAAATCCGAAAAGTCATGTGCACTTTTTCTGCAAGAAATGCGGACGAGTCATCGACATGATGAATGAAGACGCACCACAGTTGCAACACGAGATCTGTATCGACGGCAACCTCGTTCAGGAACAACAACTCTACTATAAGGGCATCTGCTCCGACTGTATTGACAAAATGGAACAGACCGCTTTGCAAAATCAAGAAGCAAGAATTAATTAACAACAATTATACAACAATTAAAATACAAAGCATTATGAAGAAAAAATTTATTTGTACTGTTTGTGGTTATATCTACGAAGGTACTGAGGCTCCAGAGAAGTGTCCTATCTGCAAGGCTCCTGCCAGCAAGTTCAAGGAGATGGAGGATGCTGTTGACGACGATATGACATTTGCTACTGTTCACGTGTTGGGCCAGGCCTACAAGGACAGCGTTAACGAAGATGTTATCAAGGGTTTGAAAGACCACTTCAATGGTGAGTGTGGCGAGGTAGGTATGTACTTGGCCATGGCACGTCAGGCTGACCGTGAGGGCTATCCTGAAATAGCAGAGGCTTACAAGCGCTATGCTTACGAGGAGGCCGATCATGCTTCACGCTTTGCTGAGTTGCTCGGCGAGGTTTTGGGCGACACAAAGAGCAACCTCGAGGCACGTATTGCTGCCGAGAAGGGTGCATGCGAGGACAAGTTCCGTATCGCCAAGCTGGCTAAGGAGCAGGGTTCTGATGCTATCCACGACACCGTTCACGAGATGGCAAAAGACGAGGCTCGCCACGCTGCAGGATTTGCAGGTCTCTACAAGAGATACTTCAAGTAAAGAAAGCCGAGATGAGACCATTCTCATCACGACAACATACAAGAGGATCCTTTCTTTGCAAAGGGTTCTCTTTTTTTGTCTTGGCTACAAATAATTTTATCTGCAACAAAGTGCCAGCCTACTTTTGTTCTTCTACATTGTTATGTAAAGAATCAGGCTTGATGCTTCGCTGAGAACTGTATTCAAAGATGCCGATGGCAACGATTGTATGTAAGCAATCATTTTATCTCATCAAAGAACGAAATATTACAGAGGCATAAGTCACCAATCTGAAATAGACTTGAACCAACAAAGGTGGTCTGACATTGTTTTTACCAAAACTCGTGGCATTATGCACACCTGACCAACGATGGATGGCGCATGGTTCATCAATGAGATGAAGCTTTTTGCGCCATATTGCACTATACTGAAAGTACTTATCGTGTCCTGCCACATGGGAAGGAATTGGCAAATAGTATTTTAGCTCATCCTTAGAAAATCCCATGCAGAAGCCATAAATACCCATACCTTTTGGAGCAAAGAAAGGGATACGGTGTTCATATATCAGTTTTTGCCCAATCTTCAATTTCTCATCCCCAAAATAAAAAGCAGTAGCTACTAAACCACCATATTTACGTAACACAGACAAAGACTTGTCTATTTTTGAGGGAAGCCATACATCATCTTGGTCTGCCAGAAACAGATAGTCGCCAGTAGCTTTGGTAATGGCATTCTCAAAATTAGAGGATGCTAATCGATTAGCTTTAAAATACTTATACTTGGAATAATTTTTATGATGGAAAATCTTGATACGTGAATCATGATAAGATTCAAGGATTGATATTGTGTCATCAGTAGAACCATCATCAGAGACTATTATCTCCAACTCTACATTATCATTCTCCTTAAACCTCTGACTCAAGATGGAGTCCATCTGCTCCTTAATATATTTGGCACCATTATAGGTAGCCATACATATAGAGACTAACATATAGAAAAAAAAATAAAAGGTTGCTATAAAACGATAAGCGTAGAACTTGATTCGGGACAACGAGCCACAAGACTAAAAATACCTAAGAATATGATAAAAAAGAAGCGTAAGCTTCACTTATCATACTCTCAGGCATTTGGCGTGGCCCGTATATACCGATAAGATCCGCCTACGCTATAGCGCAGGCGTTCACTTAATCTACGGTATATACATCTTTTAATCGCCAAATTTCGAGAGTATTCCGAATATAGTAAACGCTATGTATCTCAATAAATTATATGTCTATGCTGTTGATTTTTCTTGTTTTGTTTTTATTTTAATTGTTCGACATGATGTTATGATGGAGCGGAGTCGTAAAGTCTTCACTCTTTATCGTTTGCAAAAATACAAAAAACAAATGAGACGGAGAACGTTTCATTGCACAAAGTTTGGTGATTACATGAAAAAAAGTAAATTTGAGCCAGAAAACTATGTTTTTTATAACGGAGGAACGTGTATGGATAAAATAAGATATACTTGAAAGAAAAAATAGGTGAGCCAAAAAGGTTCTCACCTCCACAACCTAATTAGCAGATACTATACAACCTAATTAGCGGATGCTATAATTGATATAAAGAACGCACGCAAAAGAGAAGATACCGAATAAAGTACTTCTCGTTATCGTAGTCCCATGGATACTTTTTAGGCTCGTATAAATCTAAATTGCATAAGGCTCTCTATTTTTTACCACATCATCATTCCTGTTGATACGAACAGGAAACTCAAGCAATGTACCACATCTATAGACAGTACTTACTTTACCGACGAAGGACTACTTTTTTGAAGGACATCTGAAATTAAAAAGATGATAAAAAAGCATTATAAAAGGGCGCTACAACCATTTTTCATTTTCAACATCTATTTTTTCGCCTATTTTTCATAGATTTCTCCAAAAAAGTTCTTTAACATCACAGAATTTTGTTATTTTTGCAAGGCAATATATAAAGAACAGACAAAAGTCTATTGTTTAATTGCAAATAACAATATTGTCAAACTTTTAAATTTTAATTAAGAAACAGACATTACACAAGACTGAAACGCCAGGGACATGATGTTCAGATGCACATCAACCCTCAATGAGACTTTAAACGAGGTTTCACCTCAAGATTCTTTAACTTAGCGTTTCCGTTCTATACTTTTAAGATATTGAGCTTTTAGCTCTTGTTCTCGCCTTTGAATACCGCCAATATTCGCACAATGAGAACAAGCAGTATGAAAGTTCACGCTCATAGGCGTGGACTGTTCTATGCTTGTATTGTGCAGGTCACTTGGCGGTAACCTAAAGGCGCAAGCTACGAACGGTTGCACGCCTTTTTTATTGTTGTTCATGAAAAAAATATTATTAGTTATGCTAATGGCTTTTGTTACAAGCATGTCATTAGTTGCAAAAGAACCTTCACAAGGATTTTTGAATGGTGCATATGCTAAAATGATGGCACAGTCAAAGATGATAGATTTCGCAAAAAACCATACACCGACAAAATCTATTGTTTACTATGGGAGTTTCACTTTGTGCCCATCAACAGGACAAAATTCCTCTTTGTCTGGTACTCTTACCGTTTATTTTTACTCCAATGGAGTTATAAAAGTAGACGGAGAGTATTATATTCCTATGGAAGACTCTAAAGAAGGAACACAAGGCTATCTTCTTCCTGTTGGGCATAAGCTGCAAAATGTTCGTGCAGTATCACTTTTGCATAACAACACAGAAATTAATTATTTGGTTGCTTTGGAAAATGGTAATACAAGAATATGGTTTGTACATCATTATAACATGTCTCCTTCAAGTAGTTCTAATGGATACTACAATAATACTCCTTACAATAATGGTAGCAATGGTTCTTCTTCTCGAACTTGTCCAAGTTGTAGAGGTTCAAGAAATTGTAATACTTGCGGAGGAGCTGGTAAATATTGGGAAGAAGTTGGGCAATATACAGGAAATTCATATAAGAAGAAAGTAGATTGTCCTGTTTGCTATGGCACAGGAAGATGTGGTACATGCCACGGAAAAGGCAGTCTTTAATTTAGTAGACTCCACTAAAAAAATAAAGGGGTATAATCCCCGTTTTTATTAACTATCGCACAATTTAAGTGCTTTATAGTTGCGCCCGACACATACAAGGGATTTTACAATGAAACATTCATCATTTTTCAAGGCATCCTTAGTGATGTTAGTTAGTGTCATTAGTTTGCTGATACCACAAAAGATTTCAGCACAGAGTACTGTTTACTTCTTTATGAGGAAAATCGGGAACACGGAACTGGATGTATATCAAAATAGTAAACCGATTTTTAATATGGTTGGACCTGTAATAAAATCTAAGCAGGTCAAGTCGGCAATGGTTCTACCGATAGAAACACAAGCACCATGTAAGCGCAAGGCAGTATTTACTGCAACAGGAAAAACAATTTTTAGTATTGATGCGACTTACACCAATCCTGTAAACGCAAAAACAGCGAAATATGCAGCGGAAATCCAACTCAACTTAACAGATGGTGCTACTTATTATGTGTTTATTACTCGAAAAGGCTTTAATGATTTTAAGATGGAACTTCTTTCAGATAAAGAAGCCGAGAAAATGCTAAAAGACAAAAAGTTTGTGGCATTGGATGACTATGATGAAGTAAATTAAAACGAGTATGAAAAATATACTATCTATCATTCTATGTATATTTCCATCTTTACTCTTTGGGCAGAATATTGATGCAAACAAATATTTTGCCCATACATTCGACAATTCTTTTGTCAAGTGTAAGTATGGAAAATTCAAAGGACAATTTCTGAAGGGGAAATGCAATGGTATGGGTGTTCTTCAAATGAAGGACAATTCTTTATATGTTGGTGATTTCATGAATGGTGAGATTACAGGATATGGAATAAAGATTGCCACAAGTGGCAAACAGGTGCTTAGTAATTGTCCTGGAGCTATGATTTATATTGGCAATTGGAACAAAGGGCAAAAAAGTGGCATCGGCACTTGTTATGACAATGAGGGAAAAGTTGTTTATCATGGCAACTTTCTTGCGGACAAGCCTACGGCAACCTATCCAGCACAAGCCTCGCAAGCAGATAAACTGTTTTCTATAATAGAGTTGTCTGATGGTGGAGCATTCATTGGTGAAACCAAGCAAGGAATTCCAAATGGATTAGGCCTTGTTTTGATGAAAAATGGAGACTTGTGCCAAAGTGATTATAAAAATGGAGAAAGATGCGGTATCGGATTATACCTCATGAGTGATGGAAATTGGGAAACCCTCAGCTTTGAAAATGGTAAATCATATACCATAACATCTTCTGAGAATTATAACCAAATAGACAACCAACGAAAACAAATGGTTAGAGAAGCTTGGGCAAAAGCTGGAAAAGAATTGGCTGGACTTTCTACACAGTTGGTTGAAAATGTAAGCAACATTTATTCTATTGCAAACGGAAAAAGTGTCAGCAATTCTTCCGCAAACATATCTTCCATCACAACATCCGACGTGCCTGTTTCAAACGACAACAATTCGGCAAAGGCCCAGAATACAAAAAATAATACTCAAATGTCTATGTCTGACCAAGTGAATTACAATTCATTGCGCAACACGTATAACAAATGGGCTTCTGACCTTATGCAAATGAAGAATGCGAATGGCCAATATCAGAATGGCTTTAAGGCATCCGACAAGAAGCATGCACAAGATGAAATGAAACGAATTCGGAAAAGTGCTATGCAAAAATGGAATAAGGAAATACCATATAATTCTATCGAAGATTGGTAATTCTATTTAATGTCTACAATTGACACACACTTTTGCAATCACTGGGAACAAAAAATATACTCTAATAGTGGAGCGAGGAAAAACATAACCTCGCTCACTCCTTGAAGCACAGAAACAGAAATATTCTCCACAAGTCAAAGATGACAACAAGTTTCTAATAAAACTAACGACGCACATGAGTGTATAATTATCTCTGTCGGGATAACGTTGATGCAAAAACCGTAAAGCACTAAGACTCCTGTTATCGACGCTTTGTTTTTTTGAAATAGAATTACGTAAAAACCCTTCACCCTTCATCTATTCCTTGGAATCCCCTGTGTTTATAGTGGTTTCAGGGGTTGAATGGCTCAAATCCACCCTTCATCACCCTTCATCGCCTGTCATTTTCTGTCACTTAAATTGTTTTCAGTTCGTTATGAACTCACTTCCCTAACTTTCCTATTTGTTAAATTCCTATTATGAATTTGTTTTGCCAACTGCGGATAAATCTATGTTCTAAACTTTCGAACATAAGTTCTAAACTTTGGGACACAAGTTCTAAACTATCGAACATAAGTTCTAAACTTTAGAACATAGATTATATAAGCTACAGAGAACATTTTCTGTGGTTTAACGATATAGTTAACCACTCTTTGTGTAATTTTTAATACGAGTTGACTCGCTTGTTACTTAGTTATAAATTACGTTGACTTACTTCATTTTAGTCATATTCATAGTTGACTACTTATGCTGAAGTTACATCAGTCAGCCAAAATCTGAAAAAAGTAAAAAGATGAAGGGTGATGAAGGGTGAAACTGTACCCTTCTCCCTCTGAAACCCCGATAAACACAGAGGATTCCAAGGAATAGATGAAGGGTGAAGGGTATTTTGCGTAATTCTTTTTTCAAAAATACTGATTCCGGCAAAATGCCTACTTATGGCATAATTGTGCCCTGCAAGGGGCACATTTGTGCTCTTTAAGGAGCAAATTACACAGAAAGGAAAGTGATATGAGCAACTCTTTAGGCAGTATTTCTTATTCCGAACGAAGGAAAAGCGGAAATCATAAAAGATGTTTACACCATCATTTCTTCCAACATTATTCTGCAAAAAAATTGCCTAAATCATTTTTTATCCGTATCTTTGCCCAACAAACTAAAGAAACAAAAAGATGGAAGCAAAGAATATCAACCAACTGGTCACAGAAAACCTGAGCTACGTAAAATCGTTGGCGAATAGGTTTAAGGGAAAAGGTGTAGACTTCGACGACCTGGTGAGCGAGGGATACATGGCTATGACACAAGCTGCACAAAAATATGATACTGAGCGCGGAACACAATTTATAGCCTATGCCGCACCCTTCATTCGCAAGGCCATGGAACAGGCCATCAAACAGCAGTCTGCTTCTTACGGAATGCCAAAAGACGGGCACCAACAACTCAACAAGAAACTGAGTCGGCCCCTCTCTATAGACGCGCCCCTTGGCACCAACAACAAGTACACCCTGCTCGACATACTGATCAACAAGGATGCACTTTCAGAGGAAGAGAACACTTACTTCCGCCTCATTTCAGAAGACCTCAAGGCAGCCATCGAAACACTCGACGAGCGTGAGCGCGAGGTAATACGCAAGTTCTACGGCATAGGTTGCCCTCACATCCCCATGGCAGACATCGCCGAGGACATGGAACTGAAACGCGAAAGGGTAAGACAGATAAGAGACAAAGCTGTACGGAAAATGGCCCGACAGGCAAAGACCAAAGCCCTGAAGACTCTGCTGAGAAAATAAAACCCAAGTAACCCTCACTCATACTGCAAGGGAAAAAGGCACACTACAATAACACCTTCCGCTTCCGAAAAGGGAAAGTGGAAGGAACTTCCGAACCCAGCGAAAGTTCAATCACCAATGATAATACAGGAGGAAGGCTAAGCGCCTGCCTCCTTTTTCTTTTGTGCCTGTTGCTTTCTGTACTCACAAGGGGTCATTCCCATGCGATGATAGAAGTTGGCATAAAAACTCTGACGGGTATTGAAGCCTGCCATTTCGCTGATGTCCTCGATAGTCATCTTGGTATAGCGACGGTCTGAAAGCAGCGACATTGCTTCATTGATTCGGAAATCGTTGACGAATTCCGAATAGTTCTTGTGCAGTCGTGTGGCACAAACTGCAGATATATAACGAGCATTGGTATTTAGATCGGCAGCCAACTTACGGGTATTGTAAGTTTTGTCTTTGTATTTACCTTCTGCTACGATAATTCGCAAAATTCCCTCGTACAGACTGTCCTTGAGCTTATCACTAAGAAGAGTTTGATAACGGGCTACTTTTTCCTTTTTAGGTGTTAAGTTATATTTAGCCATGGCATTAAGTTAGTTGTTTTTTAAAATTACCAGTGACAAAGATACTGCAAAACAAGATACAAACCAAATTTTTTGTGGTTTTTTTTATTAATTATATACAAATAAATTGCCTATGTGGAATAAAAGCCGTAATTTTGCCATAAAAATTAAAATAACAGGTCAGAATGAACAAACTCGGAGGAATGAAACAAATAATATGGTTCGTGAGAACATACATCGTACTCATGATCATCTTCATACTGCAGAAACCATTATTCATGCTTGTTACCCATGGCGCATCACAAATGTCGTGGGGAGAAGTATTTGCAGAAATGATGCCTGTCATGTTTCATGGTCTTCGCATTGACCTGTCTATGGCCGGTTATCTCATGCTCCTGCCCGGCTTGCTCCTGCTTGCCAACGTATGGATAAGACAGGAGTTCATACGCCCGATATTCAACACATATATGGGCATCATAGCAGTTGCCACAGCCTTCTGCTTCGTTCTCAATGCCGTACTCTACCCCTATTGGTGCTTCCCCTTGGACAGCATGCCTTTCTTCTATTTCTTCACATCGCCTGCTGACGCTTTTGCAAGTGCATCTTTTGGAGAGATTGCCTTGGGAATCCTTGCTCTCGCAGCCATATCGGCACTGATCTGGTGGATGTTGCGCATGCCCAAACCACGACGCGACCGTTATGGAAGACGTGATTACAGAAACGAAGGACTCGACTGCCATCGCGTGCGTACATCTATTATTGTCTTCGTCATGACTGCCCTGCTCATCATCCCTATCCGTGGAGGATTCACTGTGGCTACGACAAATACAGGAACTGCTTATTTCAGCCAGCTATCTTACCTCAACCACTCGGCGGTAAACCCGATGTTCAGTCTTCTCGAGTCGATGACAAGACAGCAGAACTTCGAAGACCAGTATCGCTATATGGACGCTGCCGAAGCCAACAAGATATTCCGTACGATGGTGAGCCAAAGCGACGAGAACACCTACCCCATTCTCAGCGATGAGGCACGCAAGCATGCTCCAGACATCCTGCTTGTTGTGATGGAAAGTTTCGCAAGCGACCTGCTTCCATCCATAGGTACACAGAAAGACGTGGCTGTATGTCTCGACTCCATAGCCCAGCAGGGCATCCTCTTCAACCGCTTCTATGCCAACAGCTTCAGAACCGACCGCGGACTCGTGGCCATTCTGAGCGGTTATCCGGCACAACCCACCATGAGCATCATGAAGGATCCCAACAAGTCGAGCCACCTGCCATCTATCTCCAAGTCGTTGGTGAAATACAAGAACTACCAGACTGCCTACTATTATGGTGGCGACATCAACTTTACCAACCAGCGCTCCTATCTTATATCACAGTGTTTCCAGCACATCACCTCAGACCAGGACTTCCCTATCGAGCAGCGACTGAGCAAATGGGGAGTGCACGACCATATCGTGGCCGACAGGCTGATGTACGACATCGAACACGAGAAACCAACAGGCCGTCCTGTGTTCAGAGTCTTCCAGACATCGAGCAGTCATGAGCCTTTCGAAGTGCCCTACAGCCGACTGAAAGACAAGCGACTGAATGCTTTTGCCTATACCGACAGTGTGATGGGTGCCATCGTGCGCAGATACCGCAAGCTGCCCAAATGGAAAAACACGCTCATCATCTTCGTGCCCGACCACGTAGGCGGATACAAGGAGCATCTCGACAATGGCGACAGAAGCCGTTACCAGATTCCTCTCATCCTGACAGGCGGAGCCATAGCCCATCCTATGAAGATAAAACTCATCGGCTCACAGCAGGACATTGCCGCCACACTGTTAGGACAGTTGGGAGTGGAACACAAAGACTTCCTCTTCAGCAAGAACATGCTGAGCGATGCCACGCCTAAGTTTGCCTTCTTCACGGTCAACGATGCCTTTGGCGTGGTAAGCGAAGAAAACTCGCTGATATTCGACAACAAGAGCAAGAAAGTACTCTATGACAAGGGAACCAAGCCCGGCTACAACATCAAGCGCGGACAGGCATATCTGCAGAAACTGTACGACGACATCAGTACAAAATAGTCATCATGCTCTCCCCATCACCCCTAAAAAAGTTCTCAAGTAACAACAACAAAAAAAGAAATTAAAAGACACGAATGACAGACATGCTCAACACACTGGAACAGGCTGACGCCCAACTATTGTTGTTCCTCAACGGATTCCACAACAGCTATTGGGACTATTTCATGATGATGTACAGCAGCCGATTTGTATGGATACCATTTTATGCAAGTTTCCTCTATGTGATGTTCCGCAACTATGACTGGCGATCGGCAACAAAATGCCTCGTAGCCATCATTGCCATCGTGGTGCTCTGCGACCAGACCACCTCAGGCCTTATCAAGCCAATGGTAGAACGTCTGAGACCCAGCAATACAGACAACCCCATCTCGCCCATGGTGCATATCGTGAACAATTATCGGGGCGGCAGATATGGATTCCCCTCCTCTCATGCCGCCAACGCATGGGGAATGGTTTTCTTCGCCATGTATTTGGCCCGCAACAGGAAGTTGAATCTTTTCCTCCTGGCATGGGCCATAGTGATGGCATACTCACGCGCCTATATGGGAGTACACTACCCAGGCGACATATTGGTGGGCATCTTTTTCGGAGCCTTGTACGCCACCCTGTGCTACTATCTGCTGGCCTATATCGACCCACAGGGTATTGAGCAATGGAAAACCACCGGCAGACAATTGCATCAATCGTGGCTTCCAATCACTATGGGCTCACTCTCTGTCTTGGTAATGCTGACAGTTGCTGCCTTCATGGCAGCCACACAGATAGACATCTTCTTCAATTAAAAAAAGAGAAAAACGGCAACACCAAAGACTACTCCCCCAGCAAAAGGAAATGAATCAATAACAACACTAACAAATATATTAATCAAAATCAGAATCAATATGAAGAAAATGATGATTTTTGCAATCGCTGCTCTCGGTCTCACCATGGCAGCTTGCAACGGCAAGAAGGCTGAGCAGCCACAGACTGCAACCACAGAGGTAGCAGTAGTTACCGATACCGCTTTCCAGAACAAGGCTGCCGGCGACTATCAGAGCTACGACGGAAGCAAGGTTATCACACTGAACAGCGACCTGACCGTTACAACCAAAAACACTCAGGACTACTACAAGTGGGAACTCATTGCCAAACCAGAAGGCGACCAGACCATTATCCTGCTCGACCGAAAGGGAGTGGACAAGGATATCCAGACACAGGTACAGATAGATGTAGCTGAAGGAATGATGGTTGTCAACAACGAGACCTTCCGCAAAAAGCAAGAAGCTAAGTAATACAAATAAAAAACGCTCCTCACTTCACAGTGAAGAGCGTCTATTCAATAGGTATTAGTCCGTTTAAGGTAAAAAGATTGTATTCAGGATAACGTTTGCAAAGGTAGCAAAATTATTTTGAATAAAAAAATATTTTGACGTGTTTTATTGTTCTTTTTTGAAAAAATCTTATAAAAACAATAACACACAACCTTTTTTCCACACCTCTTCAACTATTTCAGCAAAAATATAATGCTCATCTTTTTCATACTTACAATTTATTTTGTAACTTTGCACCACATTATTATATATATATAACATATCTCATTGAAATATGGCAATAAATGAAGAAAATCTGAACGAAGAGAAGAAAAGCATCTCTTTCGTTGAACAATTTGTAGAAGAAGATCTCAAGGAGGGCAAGAACAACGGTCGCATACAGACACGCTTTCCCCCAGAGCCTAACGGATATCTGCATATCGGACACGCCAAAGCTATCTGCATGGACTTTGGTGTGGCAGAGAAATATAACGGTATCTGCAACCTTCGTTTTGACGATACAAACCCCAGCAAGGAGAACAACGAATACGTAGAAAACATCCTGCAGGACATACAATGGCTCGGCTTCAAGTGGGGCAAAATCTACTATGCTTCCGACTATTTTGAGAAGTTGTGGGACTTTGCCATCTGGATGATCAAGAACGGACATGCCTACATCGACGAGCAGACTGCGGAACAGATTGCAGAACAAAAGGGAACTCCTACCACTCCCGGTACAGCAAGCCCTTATCGTGACCGCCCTGTAGAGGAAAGCCTTGCACTCTTCGAGAAGATGAACACTCCCGAGGCGGTAGAAGGAAGCATGGTGCTGCGTGCCAAACTCGATATGGCCAATCCCAACATGCACTTCCGCGACCCTATCATCTATCGTATTATCCAAACTCCACACCACCGTACAGGCACCAAGTGGCACTGCTATCCTATGTACGACTTTGCCCACGGACAGAGCGACTACTTTGAAGGTGTAACCCACTCTATCTGTACCTTGGAGTTTGTACCCCATCGTCCTTTGTACGATAAGTTTATCGACTTCCTCAAGGAGAAGGACAATACAGCAAACAATCTGTGCGACAATCGTCCACGACAGATTGAGTTCAACCGCTTGAACCTTACCTATACAGTGATGAGCAAGCGCAAGTTGCACACACTCGTAGACGAACACCTCGTCAATGGATGGGACGATCCTCGTATGCCTACACTCTGCGGCATGCGCCGTCGTGGCTATTCACCTGAGAGCATCCGCATGTTTATCGACAGCATTGGCTATACCAAGTTCGACGCCCTCAACGACATGGCTCTTCTCGAGGCTTCTGTACGCGAGGACCTCAACAAGAAAGCATGCCGAGTAAGTGCTGTACTCGACCCTGTGAAACTCGTTATCACCAACTATCCTGAGGGAGAGAGCGAGGAAATGGAAGCTATCAACAATCCTGAGAACGAGGCTGACGGTACACACACCATTACCTTCAGCAAGAATCTGTGGATAGAGCGTGGCGACTTCATGGAAGATGCTCCAAAGAAGTTCTTCCGCATGACTCCCGGCAAGGAGGTTCGTCTGAAAAATGCCTATATTGTGAAGTGTACCGGATGCACCAAGGATGCAGAAGGAAACATCGTCGAGATTCAGGCAGAATACGATCCTATCAGCAAGAGCGGAATGGAAGGTGCCAACCGCAAGGTGAAGGGAACCCTGCACTGGGTTTCTGCCGACCATTGTGTGAAGGCTGAAGTCCGTGAATACGACCGCCTGTTCAACGTGGAAAACCCATCAGCTGACGAGCGCGACTTCCGCGAGTTGCTCAACCCTGAGAGCCTGCACACCTTCACCAACTGCTATGTTGAGGAATATGCTGCTGCCAAGAAGCCAGGCGAGTATCTGCAGTTCCAGCGCATCGGCTACTTCATGGCCGACCTCGACACAACAGCAGAGCATCCTGTATTCAACAAGACTGTAGGACTGAAAGATACTTGGGCTAAACTCAATAAGTAAGTTTTTTCCTACCATCTATCATTTCATGTTATATCAACGAAAATGAATACAGCTGCACTCTTTCTGTGGATTCTCAATAATTTGAACTACTGGGTGGTCATGCTTTTCATGGCCATCGAGAGTTCTTTCGTCCCTTTCCCTTCTGAGGTGGTAGTTCCACCTGCAGCATGGAAGGCTATGGATCCTGCCAGCGGAATGAATTTTCTGCTTGTCATCGTGGTAGCCACAATAGGAGCTGACATAGGAGCCCTTATCAACTACTATCTCGCCAAATGGGTGGGACGCCCCATCATCTACCGCTTTGCAGACAGTCGTATAGGACACATGTGTCTCATCGACCGCGAAAAGGTAGAAACAGCCGAGGAATATTTCCGCAAGCACGGCGCTGCCTCTACCATATTTGGCCGACTGGTTCCAGCCGTACGTCAGCTCATCAGTATTCCTGCTGGTCTGTCGGGCATGCATCTGGGCAAGTTCCTGTCGTACACCACTATTGGTGCCGGCATCTGGAACACTGTACTGGCCATCATAGGCTGGAGCATATACCAGTACACCGACTACAAGACCACACATGACGTATACCAGCAGGCATTGAAGTACAGCCACGAAATAGGCTACGTGCTCTTGGCCTTGGCTGTCGTTGTTGTCGCCTTCATAGCTTACAAGGGACTGAAAAAGAAATAAAGAAGCTAAACTTTTTCCTAAGAGAAAGGAAAAATGGGAAGAAAAGCCGTTAAAACAAAGGCTACAACTAATCATAAAAAAGAAATCTCCGCAAGTGTGACTTGCGGAGATTTTTTTATATTGAACTTATGAAAACTCAGAGACTAATTCATTCCCGAGAATTGTTTGATGCGCTGTTCTTCCGACATCTTGCAGATAAGAAGCGTTCCGTCTTCCTCGGCTACAATATAGCCTTCGAGCCCCTGAATGACAACCTTCTTCTCGTTTAAAGTATGAACAATGTTATTTTTTGACTCTATCATCTGGATATTTTTGCCTATAGTGGCATTACCATACAGGTCGCGACGTGACTGTGCCAGCAAACTGCCCCATGTACCCAAGTCGCTCCATCCGAAACTGGCAGGGAAGACAAATATCTCCTCTGCCTTTTCCATAATGGCATAGTCGATAGAGATATTCTCGCACTCAGGATATCTCAGGTCTATCTGCTCCTGCTCCTGTGCTGTGCCATAAATAGGACGCAGGCTCTCGAATATCTTAGCTATGGCTGGCTGATATACACGGAAAGCATTCACTATGGTGGCTGCGCTCATGATGAAGATTCCTGCATTCCAGAAGAAGTTCTTGTCGCTAAGATACTTCTTGGCGGTTTCCAGGTCTGGTTTCTCATGAAACTGATCTACACGATATACCTCCTTGTTACGGGCAGAAGGTGTACGAAGATCACCCTGTATATAGCCATATCCCGTCTCAGGACGAGTTGGCTTCATGCCAAGGGTTACAATACTGTCGGTCTCGCCAGTAAACTTGAGTGCAGAAATAATAACACGTCTGAACTCATTACTGTTGGTAACAATATGATCGGAAGGTGAAACGACAATATTGGCATTGGGGTCCTTCTCCTTGATTCGCCAACTGATGTAGGCAACACATGGAGCCGTATTGCGGCGACATGGTTCCTGCACGATGTTGCCCACAGGAATCTCGGGCAATTGCTCCTGTACAAGGGCTGCATACTTCTTGTTCGTAACCACCCACACATTCTCTGGGTCGCAAATACCTTCGAATCTGTCGAATGTCAGTTGTAACAAAGTACGACCTGTACCCAGTACATCAATAAACTGCTTGGGTTTCTCCTCGGTGCTCATAGGCCAGAATCTACTGCCTACTCCACCTGCCATGATTACCAAATGATTATTTTTGTGAGCCATAATCCTTATATATAAATGTTATAGATTGCAAAGATACTAAAAATAAACTATTAAACAAAAAAAGGATGAGATAATTTCTCATCCTTCTTATTTTTATTGATTTATTTCAATAAGGCAGGGCTCCTCTAACCAATACAGAGTTGATTTTGCACACCTGCTCATGAACTGTACATTAACGTTTACAGCTTGTTCAGTTCTTGTTTCCAAGCCTCATAAGCCTCCTTGTAATCATCGCGATGGGCTACATCAGGCTCTACAACAGCCAACTTCTTGAGCGAAGCGAAAGCCTCATTATGATCCTTATAGATTCCTGCACCAATACCAGCACCCTTTGCAGCACCAGCACTACCGTCAGTCTCATACAGTTCAATGGTGGCTCCACTCACGCTGGCAAGCGTATCGCGGAACAAAGGACTCAGGAACATATTAGCCTTTCCGGCATGAATCTTGTTGAGTTCCATACCCATCTGCTGCATAATTTCCATTCCGTAGCAGAAACTGAAGACAATGCCTTCCTGTGCCGCACGCACAATATGTGCTCGATTGTGCTTATTGAAGTTCAAGCCACGGATAGAGCAGCCCACTTCCTTGTTCTCAAGCACACGCTCTGCCCCATTGCCGAATGGTATGATACGCACTCCTTCACTTCCGATAGGCACGCCTGCAGCCAAATCATTCATATCGGCATAGCTGACATCAGGGGTGATGTTTCGATGTACCCAGGCATTGAGAATACCCGTACCGTTGATGCAAAGAAGCACACCCAAACGGTCGAGTTCCTTGGTATAGTTGGCATGCGCAAAGGTATTGACACGGCTGTGTGGATCATAGTTCACATCTCCGAGCACACCATATACTACGCCTGAAGTACCGGCAGTACTTGCTATCTCGCCTGGATTGAACACATTCAGGCTGACTGCATTGTTTGGCTGGTCGCCTGCACGATATGAAATAGGTGTGCCTTCCTTGAGTCCCAACTCTTGAGCTGCCTCCTTGGAAACTACGCTCTGTACTGAGAAAGTAGGAACGATGTCGGCCAGCACACTCTCGTCAAATCCGTAGTAATCAAGCAGGAACTTGGCTGGTTTCTTCTCCTTGAAATCCCACATCATACCTTCAGAAAGTCCGCTGATGGTTGTCTTTACCTCGCCCGACAATTTCATGGCCAGATAGTCACCGGGCAACATGATTTTGTCTATCTTGTCAAACAAATCAGGCTCATTCTCCTTGACCCAAGCCAATTTGGAAGCAGTAAAGTTGCCTGGTGAATTGAGCAAGCTCTGCAGACAACGCTCTTCGCCAAGATCACGGAAAGCCTTATCACCATAAGGCACGGCACGCGAATCGCACCAGATGATACTTGGACGCAACACGTTCTGCTGCTTGTCCACGCACACCAAACCGTGCATCTGATATGAAATACCTATAGCGAGGATGTCTTCTCCCTTGGCACCAGTCTCTGCCATAATTCTCTGAAGCGACAGCTTGGCATTGTCCCACCACATCTGTGGGTCTTGCTCTGCCCACCCTGCCTTTACAGCCATGATAGGTGCCTCATGGTCAGGATAAAAAGCTGATGCGGCAATTTCGCCACTGTCAACATCTGTAAGAGATGCTTTCACAGAACTGGAGCCTACGTCAAAGCCCAATAAATATCTTCTTGCCATAATTCTTAGAATAAATTAGATTATTGAAAATTAAGTTTTTGTGCTATTGCTCGTTCTTTACTCGAAGTCTTCATACATCAACCAGAGTTCTTAACGCAAAGTTCTTATCTCCGAGTTCTTCACTCGAAGACTTTACGAGTCTTCTTTCAGCAAGTCATCAAAGAAGCTGTCAAGGTCGCTGTCGAGTCCTTCCATCAAGTCGCCCCCTACGATCACTGTATCATCGTCGGCAAGATAAAGCTCACCGAGGTTTTCTTTATCATCGTCCTCAAGAACAAAACTATAGGGCTTCAGAATACCCAACGAGTCTATCAAGTCGGCATTCCTTCTCATCAGTTCGCGCAGAACCTTGGCAACTTCATCATAGAAATTCTCATCTTTGTTGTCTATCCATTGCTCCACCACACAACGTGTTATTTCCTTGTCGTCATCATCGAAAGCCAGCAGTTCTCCGCTGTCTTGAGATACACGCACATGAATGTCTGTCAATACGGAAGTTTCCTCTGATTCAGGAAACTTCTGAGCCACTTTTCTTAAAAAGCGCTCCACCTGTAAGATTGTTTGTTCCGTTATGTCCATAGATTAATGCTTTTGATTATGCAAAGATACAAAAAATAAAGTGATGAGCAAGAAAAAAGAATGAAAAGTTTCGTTTACGAACATCTTTTCTCGTCATTTTCATTGCTCATCACATCTTTTAAAACGAAACGGCTTTCTTCTTGCCCTTACTCTCATTGCCCACACGGTCGAGAGCTGTCACCAAATAGGTGAAGCGTTTGTCCTTCACGTATGGCAACTTGAAGAATTCGTCATAAGTCACTTTGAGAATACTTGAAGCATTCGAGAGGTCTACCTTCTCGCCCTTTTCAAATCGATAGATCACATAGCGATTTGCCACGTCGCCCCACTTCTTTCCTTTTGGAGCCTTCCATGTAAGTTGCGGTCCGTTTTCGGTCCATACGAGTTTAAGACCTTTCACTTTCTTGGGTGCTTTGTCATCCAGAAATGGCATCAAAGGAGGAAGGGCTGGCGTGCGCCAATAATAGTCGCGAAGCGTATGACCGATGTTGCCCACATTGTCGGCAGCAGTCTTGGCATACCACAGCACGGTTCCCTTCACATTGGGCATCTGTTGGTGAAGACGATGTTTGGCTGGCAACTGATGACTCTTTGGATTATCCGGGTCGGCATACTTAGCAGTACGCTCTATGTCTTCACCTATATATAATGGGCGTGCCGATGCATGCTTGTTCCACCAAGTGATAAGCGTCTTGTAGTCGGCAGCACGATTGCCTATCTCCCAGTAGAGTTGCGGCACATTATAGTCGACCCAACCATTGTTGACCCACAACAGCACATCGGCATACAGGTCGTCATAATTTTGCAGACCATTGGTCAGGCTTCCGTTAGGGTCGTTGCGCTTGTTGCGATAAATACCGAAAGGTGAAACACCGAACTTCACCCAGGGCTTTACAGCATGGATGGTCTCTCCCAATTGCTTCACAAAACGACTTACATTGTCGCGTCGCCAATCCTGAATATTGGAAAAGCCATGATTCATGCGCTGATAGAGCTGCTGGTCTGGAATCTGCTTGCCTGCTACAGGATAAGGATAGAAATAATCGTCGATGTGAAATCCGTCGATATCGTATCGGCTCACGATATCGGCTGCCACACGACAAGTATAGTCGGCTGCCTCCTGCAGACCGGGGTTGAGCAGCACCAGATTATCATACGAGAAACAGAGCTCTGGATGTTGCACCACCACACTACTGGAAGCCAGTTGTCCCATAGGAGTTCCTCCGTGCTTGGCGCGATAAGGATTGATCCAGGCATGCAGTTCCATGCCTCTACGATGACACTGCTCCACCATCCATTGCAAAGGGTCCCAATAAGGAGACGGAGCTTTTCCTTGCTTTCCTGTCAAATATCGGCTCCAAGGTTCCAACTTGCTTTCATAGAGAGCATCGCACTCTGCCCTCACCTGAAAAATAACGGCATTGACACCATCCTTCTGCAGTTCATCGAGCTGGCTACTAAGCATGTTCTGTATCTGTTCTGTCGTCTTTCCCAGATACTGTCCGTTCACACATTGTATCCACACGCCACGAAACTCTCGCTTGTTCTGAGCCTTCATTGTACCAGCCTGCAGCAAGAGAGCAACCATGACTGCTACTGTAAAGATTGTCTTTAGTTTTTTCATTGATTAATATATTTCGCTTTTCCGTTTTTTCTATAATTATTTATTGAACATTCGCAGGATTCAGAAATTGTTTTTTTATTCCTGTTTCGGTTCTCCCGGTTCCTCATCATGCAACTTGGGCAAGGAGATGTGATACCTTACAGCGATGAGGCGGATGGCACACACCACCAAAAAGGCCACTGCCGTTGTGACGTACAGACTGACACCCATCGAATCCAATGCCCAATAGGTCAGGCCACCCAGGATACACGCCATGGCATATATCTCCTTTCGGAAGATGACAGGTTCCTCGTTAAGCAGCACATCGCGAATAACTCCACCAGCCGCACCTGTGATACAGCCCATGATGATGGCCACCCAAAAGGGGAAACCACTGTCTATCGTCTTTTGTATGCCGGCTATATTGAACAGTGCCAATCCCAATGTATCAAAAAGAAACCACGTATTATCGAGTCTTTTCAGATAATGGTGAAACACGATGACGACACCCTGCGCCATAAGCGTACATATCAGATAGATGGGACTCAGCATCCAGAAAGGACGCACGCCGAGCATTACGTCACGGATAGTTCCTCCACCTATGGCCACAGCCACACCACACACGAAACCTCCCAACCAGTCGTAATGCTTAGAGGCTGCAAGACGAATGCCCGACAAAGCAAAGGCAAATGTTCCAACGAACTCGACAACCCTCTGAAGAGTCATCATGAATTCTGGGTCTTGTTGTATATTCATTTTCTTGGTTTTCTATATAGTTATAAGGTATTTTGATTTCTCACTCATCACTTAAATCTTTCTCCCCAGCAAGTAGTCATCCACTGGTATAGCCGTTCTTCTGAAGGCGAATGCTGTGCAAACCAGAAACGGCTGTCCTGAATAGCATCGGGCAGATACTGCTGCTCGACAAAATGTCCAGGATAGTCGTGAGGATAACGATATCCATCATGATAACCCAGTTCGCTCATCAACTTAGTAGGAGCATTGCGAATATGAAGGGGCACAGGCAGGTTGCCCGTCTGGCGCACCTTTGCCAAAGCTGCATCTATAGCCAGATAGGCGCTGTTGCTCTTCGGACTGGTGGCAAGATAGACCACTGCCTCTGCCAAGGCGATACGTCCCTCGGGCCATCCTATCTTCATCACGGTATCGAAAGCCGCATTTGCCAACAACAAGGCATTGGGATTGGCCAGTCCCACATCCTCACAGGCACTTATTACGACTCGACGAGCGATAAACTGCGGGTCTTCTCCGCCTTCTATCATGCGTGCCATCCAGTATAAGGCTGCATCAGGATCACTGCCTCGTATACTCTTGATAAACGCCGAAATGATATCGTAGTGCATGTCGCCCTGCTTATCGTAGGCCAGGGGATTCTGCTGCAGTTGTTCCTCCACCATCTTGTCGGTAATAACCACCTCGTCAGAACCAGCCGACTCTACCACTAACTCCAGGATGTTGAGCAACTTGCGGGCATCACCACCGCTAAAACGCATCAATGCACCCGTTTCTTGCAACTCAATATGTTTCTTCTTCAGTTCTATGTCCTGAGTCAAAGCCCGATGCAAGAGTTCCTCCAAGTCTTTCTTGTCCAACGACTTGAGCACGTAGAGCTGGCAGCGTGACAACAACGGGCGTATCACCTCGAAGGAAGGATTCTCCGTGGTGGCCCCAATAAGCGTCACAACTCCCTTCTCCACCGCACCCAACAGAGAGTCCTGCTGACTCTTGGAGAAACGATGAATCTCATCAATAAAAAGAATGGGGGAAGCCGAATTGAAGAACCTGCCGTTCTTGGCACGCTCTATGACTTCGCGTACATCCTTCACGCCACTGGTCACAGCGCTCAACGTAAAGAAAGGCACTTGCAGGGTCTGAGCCACTATCTGGGCAAGCGTGGTCTTGCCTACACCAGGAGGTCCCCAGAGTATAAACGACGATATTCGGCCTGCGTCAATCATCTTGCGCAGCACTGCTCCTTCGCCCACCAAATGTTTCTGACCGACATAGTCAGCCAATGTGCGGGGCCTCATTCTTTCTGCTAATGGTTCACTCATTATGTCTAAGATTATCTGTCATTTTTCTCATACAGTATTCGTCTTTTCTCATATATTACCATACCAGGACAAATCCTGCTTTCATGCAAAGGTAAACAAAAAAAATGAAACCCCAACAAAAAGAGTACTTTTTTATGAAAAACACACAGAAAAATTTGGATATTAAAAATATAGTATTTACTTTTGCAACTGAAAAAACATGTAACAACGATGAAGAAAGAAAAAGCATTGACACTCAAGACTCTGACAAAGAGCAACGTATGGGACATTCAGGAGAACGACGTGTTCCGTCTTTGGGAAGCTGCCGAGAAAGACGCCGACCTGAAAGACTGCCAGAACAAATACGTCGCTATTATCCGTAGCGCCTTCGAGATAGAGGAAGTGAAGATAAACAAGCCTGAAGTCATCGAAAAATATAATCAGCGTGGCTTCAAAGTGGGTGTTTTCCAAATCAACGACAACAAGGTGAAGTATGCCATCAAGAAGCGCCCCATCCTGCGCGTCACCGACCTGACATACGAGAACATCCGTCACATCAGCGCTGCCAAACTCATGGAGGTGCTTGAACGTAACTTTGGTGGTGGATGGGACAGTCTGCCACAGAGCATCCAGGACATTATCCAGAGTGGCTTTGAAATCAGCACCACAACTCTGCCTAAAGACCGACTGCACAAGGCTGGCGGACTGTATGAGAAGAAGGTAAACGACGGTTTCGAAGTTCTCGAGATTCCTAAGGGATCATGGACCGAGGCTATCTTTGCCAAGGAGAAACCTATGGTAGAGAAAGTACGCATGAGATTCGATGACGACGATGAGCTCGACCGCGAGGATGAGTTGGCTGACCGCGAGGAGGACGAGGATGAGGATGCACCAGAGATTGAAGACCACTACAACGATCCAGATGAGGACGATGACGCCTTCGATGACGACAAGTTGACAGAAGAAAGCTATCGCACCACCTTCGAAGATCCTGAGAACCTCGGTCTTGATGACGCAGAGGATGTTGCCGACGATGACGAATACTAAAACATCGAAAGCCACACGAGACTTGTAACATTACACATTATTATATATATACATACAGAAATGAACGCATTAATTGGATTGATCGTACTCTTCGCAGTAGCTATCATCGGATGGGCTATTGCCGAAATGAAGTACAAAACCTTCACCTTTACACGTTCCGAGAAGGATGTAGAGGAAGAAGAACTATTGGAGAACGAGCATCGCGCACAGGAATTCAAGGAAATGAACATCCGCGACATCATGCGCAACAACTCCACCAATGGCTACAACGCAGTAGGATAATCACATCAAAAGAATGACTATCCAATACTTGATTATAGGTATCACATTGGCGGCATGCATCACGTATGCCGCCATTTGTATCTACCGGGCTGTCAGTTCCGCCCGAAAATGCAAGGATTTTCACTGCGCAGGCTGTGCTTTTTATGATAAATGTAAGAATAATCAGAAAAAAGCAAGAAAAAATTTGGTGGAATAAAATAAAAGCAGTACCTTTGCACTCGCTAATCAGAAATGATGTTGCAACGCTACAAGGTGTCTTAACCGAGCGGTTAGGTAACGGTCTGCAAAACCGTGTAGAGCGGTTCGACTCCGCTAGACACCTCAACAAAGGAAGCTTCTCTACAAGCTTCCTTTTTTGTTTATATAAACCCCGACTCGAATCTTTTTTCATCGAAACCACTTGTTTCTTATCTTTTTTTAGTAACTTTGCCACCACAATAACAGAAGACAACATGGATATCATCAACAAATACTTTCCGAACCTCACGGACAGACAGAAAGAGCAAATAGCACAGCTTGACGCTCTGTACAGAGAGTGGAACGCCAAGATCAATGTCATCAGCAGAAAGGACATAGATAATCTCTACGAACACCACGTGTTGCACTCCATGGCTATCGCCAAAGCCATCAACTTCAAAGACAGAACCGAGATTCTCGATTTCGGATGCGGAGGAGGCTTCCCTGGTATTCCTCTTGCCATCCTCTTCCCTGAGTGCCGATTCAAACTCATCGACGGTACGGGCAAGAAGATTAGAGTATGCAACGAGGTGGCTGAGGCCATCGGACTAAAAAACCTCAAGGCTGAACACCTGAGAGGAGAAGAAGAAAAGGGGAAATATGACTTCGTGGTAAGCCGTGCAGTCATGCAACTGCCCGACTTGATGAAAATCATTAAGAAGAACTTCAAGAAGACACAGCAGAATGCCCTGCCCAACGGACTGCTCTGCCTGAAAGGAGGCAACCTGAACGAAGAGCTCAAGAGCTACAGCCGGGTGGCTGAAATTACACCCCTGAGCACCTTCTTCGACGAAGAGTGGTTTGCACAAGACAAGCAGCTCGTCTACGTACCCTGCTAAGACTCACCGCAAGGAGACAAAGTAAAAAACATCCAAACAACAACCCTCAAAAAATAGGAGAAAACTAAAATGTTACATATCGAACGATTCCAGTGCAACATGCTTTCTGAGAACTGCTACGTGGTGAGCGACGAAACCAAGGAGTGCGTCATCATTGACTGCGGAGCCTTCTATCCAGAAGAACGAAAAGCCATTACCGATTATATTACCGGGAATAATTTCAACCCCATACACCTGCTGGTGACACATGGTCATCTTGACCACAACTTTGGCAACGACACCATCTATCAGGCTTTCGGACTCAAACCCGAGGTGGCACAGGCAGACGAACATCTGATGAAAAACCTGCAGCATCAAGCTGAGTCATTCTATCAGATGAAGATAGACACCGTGTTTCCACCAATCGGTCATTTCTTCGAGGACGGCGAGACCATACACTTCGGCAACCATGAGCTGAGCATCATCCCAACCCCTGGTCACTCTAAAGGTTCGGTCACCTTCTATTGCGAAGCAGAGGGTGTAGCCTTCACTGGTGACACACTCTTCCAAAATTCTATAGGAAGAACAGATTTCCAAGGCGGTTCGATGTTCCAGATTATCAACAGTCTACGTCTCTTGGCACAGTTGCCCGACAAGACAAAAGTGCTGCCAGGACATGGCAACACCACCACCATAGGCGAGGAACTCGCCCATAACCCCTATATGGACAGATAAGAATCAGATAGGTTTATCAACAACAGAAGATGAAACAAGCTAACAAGGCAGAGAAAATCATACTCGGCATAGACCCTGGCACAAATGTCATGGGCTATGGCGTTATAAGGGTCGTAGGCAACAAGGCGCAGCTTATGGTGATGGGCATCATCGATATGCGCAAAGAAAGCGACCCCTACCTCCGCTTAGGCAAAATTTTCGAACGGGTGACAGGTATTATTGACGAATACCTACCCGACGAAATGGCGATTGAGGCACCCTTCTTTGGCAAGAACGTGCAGTCTATGCTCAAGCTTGGACGGGCACAGGGAGTAGCCATCGCTGCAGCCATACATCACGATGTACCAATACACGAGTATGCTCCGCTGAAAATCAAAATGGCCATCACCGGACAGGGTCAGGCCTCCAAGGAGCAGGTGGCCGGCATGCTGCAGAGAATGCTGAAGATCAGTGACAACGACATGCCCAAGTTCATGGATGCGACCGACGCACTCGGAGTTGCCTACTGCCACTTTCTGCAGATGGGAAGACCCGAGACCGACGCGCCACACTACTCCAGTTGGAAAGACTTTGCCATACGCAACAGAGGCAAGGCTTCGACAACCGACAACACACTAACAGGCCCTCAGACCAAACTCCTGGGAGCTCTCAGGAAACATTAATATTAGACAGAAATGCAAACAATTATCAAGATTGAGAATGGCGTGACCCGTATGCCAGAATGGCGAATGGCAGAGCCTGTCAACTTTACAGCCTGTGAGGGCGAGCATATCGCCATCGTGGGAAGAAATGGTAGTGGAAAATCCATGCTGGTAGATATTCTTGTGGGCAGACATCCGCTGCTCATGCACGATCCCGTATACGATTTCTCGCCCAGCAAGAAAACGCTCGTGAGCGACAACATCAAGTATATTACTTTCCGCGACACTTACGGAGGCGACAACGACCGAACCTACTTTCTGCAGCAAAGATGGAACCAGCTTGAGATAGACGAGAATACGCCCATTGTGAAGGACAAACTGGAGGAAGCCTATCAGATGGCTGGCGAGGATACTCCCGAACGCAGAAAACTGCAGCAGCACATTTACGAGCTCTTCCATATGGACAAATTGCTCGACAAGTACATCATCCTGCTGTCAAGCGGTGAGTTGCGAAAATTCAAACTCGCCACCACCCTTTTCTCTGAGCCACGTGTGCTCATCATGGACAACCCATTTATCGGACTGGATGCCGATACTCGTGAACAACTCAAGCAGCTTCTTGCCACCCTCTCTGCCGAACGCGCCCTACAGGTTATCCTGGTACTCAGCAAGAGCGATGACATTCCGCAGTTCATCACACACATCGTGGAGGTTGACGGTATGAAGGTTGGCCGCAAAATGACAAAGCAGGAGTATCTCGACTTACGCAAGCCAGTTCCTGAGCATATCCTTTCGCCCGTCCAGCAACAGGCCATTATCGACCTGCCCTACAGCAATCGAGAATATCACAACCAGGAAGTGGTCAAGATGAACAAGGTAAGCATATGCTACGGACGTCGCACAATACTGAAAGAACTCGACTGGACAGTCATGAACGGTGAGCGATGGGCACTGAGCGGGCAAAACGGAGCCGGCAAGTCTACCCTTCTCAGCCTTATCTGTGCTGACAATCCTCAAAGCTATGCCTGCGACATCGCTCTCTTCGGAAACGCACGAGGAAGCGGTGAAAGCATTTGGGACATAAAGAAACACATCGGCTACGTGTCGCCAGAGTTGCACAGGTCTTATCAGCGCGACCTGCCTGTAATACGAATCGTGGCAAGTGGGTTGAAAGACTCAGTAGGTCTTTATGTGAAACCCAACGAAGAAGACTACGAGAAGTGCCGCTTTTGGATGGAAGTGTTTGGACTCAAAAACATGGAGGAACGTGGATTTCTGAAACTGTCGAGCGGAGAACAACGACTGGCCCTTCTGGCAAGAGCCTTCGTCAAAGATCCCGAACTACTCATTCTCGATGAGCCCTTGCATGGACTCGACAACTACAACCGTCGACTGGTAAAGGACATCATTGAGGCGTTCTGTAAACGACAGAACAAGACTATGATCATGGTTACCCACTATAAGGAAGAACTGCCAGCATGCATAGACCACAGCATTTTCCTCATCCGACACGATGAGTAAGCCTGTGACTCCATTATAATAGAAACAAAAATCATAGAAACAATGAAAAAGTTCTTATTTCTTATAGCCGTATGCTGCCTCACTACGACAGCCACCAAGGCACAGGATGTGCTCAACGAGATAGTAAAGACTTCTCTCAGCATCACCAACGACACCACACTGAGCCGCGAGGTACGAAAGGCTGCTGTGTTCAAGTATGATGCCATGTCTTATCTGCGCTCCAAGGTGTTGCCCCCAAATGTTCTGTTGGAACAGAAGATCAGTGCCGACTCACTCAACGCATGTATCAAGATGCTCAATGAGCAGGCTTACGCCATGAACCAGTATGTAACTCTTTATCAAAAGCGACTCTCTGAAGCCAAGAAGCGCAACAAAGGCATGGTGAGAAGCCTCTTCAAGCAAGCCACCATCGACCACAAACTGTTCAACGACAGCGATACTGAAATCACACTGGCTTACTTCAACCGTTCCGACTACCCCATACAGTTCTGCCTCGACTGCGACTGGATCAAGACGCTCGCCTTCATCCGCTCTATCGACTGGAGCAAGATTTAGAGATTTGCATAGTCAACCCGTATTATAGCCCCAACTGGAATAGTAACTTATGTAATGTTATTATGTGGTTCTAAGCAATCAAAATCACATCAAACCACTATTACAGGGTAATACGTTTCTTATAAAAAAAACAGCAGAGAGTAGTTTACAATAATCGGTAAACTACTCTCTGTTGTTTAGTTCTATCACATACAAAATCTCGTGCAGTACCGTAAAGCCACCGCACTTCACAACTTGCAGTTTCTTTGCAAGCTACAGAAGAATATCTATGCGGTGTGTGTTATTTTTTCTTATTGCTTTATCTTTAAAGCCAATTGCTTCAAAGTTTATTTCTTTTTCTTCAATGCCAGCTTTGGTATATGGATTTTCTGACCAGCCTTCACGTCGATAGCGCCGCCATTGACAGCCTCAAGATAACACTCCATACCTGGACCAAGATACAACTTGCTGATACTGCTCAAAGTCTGACCACTCTTGGCAACTATCGAATGATCCACACCCAAGATACGATAAGCACCTGTTCGTACACGCGGATCGGCATCATACTTGCTTGCAGCCTGCACCTCCACTTTCTGCTTGGCTTCTTTCAAAGCTTTCTGCTTGGCAACTTCAGTCTGTTGCTTAGAGACAATCTCCTTTGCAGCAACTTCTTTTCTGAGGCTGTCAGACTGAGCGGCGGCATTCTGCTCATCAACTCCATTTAACACCTCAGCAGACTGAGCCAAACGAGCACTGTCTTGAAGCGCTTTGGTGCGCATGTCATCCTTCTGAGCTTGTGCCAAACTGTCTTTCGCCATACGTACCTTCTGCATTTCCTCCAACTGCAAGGCAAGATGATTGCGTTGGGCTTGCATCTTACCATAGTTGAAAGCGAACCAGCCGATACCTCCTATCAAGAGAAAAATCAGAATAACAGCTACAGATATGACATAACGTGGAAGCATGAAATAATGCTTTCTATCTGATGAAGACTCTTCATCGTCCTCTTCGACAGTATTCTCAGGATTACCGACAGGGACAGCCTGCTTAGTTTGAGAAACTGGAGCCATCGTTTCGGGACGAGAGACTACAGTTTCCTCCTGAACAGAAGATGCTGTAACAGACTGAACGAGTACCTCCTTCACTACTGGCTGTTCGGGCTCTTTCACCTCAGCAACTGATTGCTCAGACAGATTGACCGCATCAGGAAGTTCGGGTTCTCGCACCTTTGATACTGGTCGTTCGGACTCTTGAGCATCAGCAACAAGCTGTTCTTTCTCTTTAATCTCTGATACAGGCACCTCGGCTTCCTCAGAAACAACAGATAAATCCTCTACCTGAACTGTTACTCCAGATACGACATCTTCCTTTAGCTCTGATTCGTCAGACATCTCAGCTACAACGGGAATGCTTTCCGCCTTATCTACGGGCGAAGTCTCCGACTCTTCAGCAATCTGTTGTTCATCAGAAGGTGCAGACACCTCCTCTTTGGCTTCGAAGGCAAACTTTCTGTCTATCTCGCTGAAATCAACACCATCGTTGACAACTACAGTCTCAAACTGAGCAAAGGGCTTATTGACAATTTCCTTCAGGATATTGTCTGGAGTGAAGGTTATCTTATCACGCCCGCCAATGATGATACGTTCGCCAGTATTGACATCCACACTTTCACGGTCCTTGACAGACGTCACCTTGAAAGTACCAAGCCATCTTATTTTCAACTGCTTGTCAGCCTGCATCACACCATTAGCCACATCAAACATCTGTTTGATGAAAGCCTCAGCCTCCGAAATGGTCATATCGTTCTTCTCGGCAAGAATCCTGGCAAGAATTGACATACTGGATCTATTCATCTCCTACTCCTCCATTCTTTAGTTTTTCCTTGATAGCAGCTACAGGACGAAAGGCAAGTACCAACTTGGGCGGTACGAGCTGACGCTTCTTGGTTGTGGGGTTGACAACCATGCGCTCCATACGCTTCTTAACCTCAAAAGTTCCAAAATTAGGAATAGCGACAGCCTCTCCCTCTTCGAACTGAGAGATCATTGCATCAATCACTTTTCTCACCAACTTCTGTGCATCCTCTTGCGAATAACCCGTCTGGCGAGCAAGTTCTGCTATGTATTCTTTATTGTTCATAATGATAAAAATCTATATGTGGATATTGGGAAGAATCCTTAAAATGCAAAATTAGTAAAATAATGACTAAAAACCAAACAAAATGGAGAAAAAGTGAAAGTTGCGAGGCATTCACCCTGCAGTCAGCATGCGCCAAAAAGAGAAAAAGGAATACCAAGTTTTGACAAACTTGATATCCCCTTTGTTATGATTATGAAGCCACACACCGGAAAAGTGCAGGGCTACAAAGTTCTTTTTCACAAGATATTGAAATGGAAAGACGGAACTAATTGTTCACGCTACCACCCACAATATCGAGCAATTCATTCGTAATGGCCTGTTGACGACTCTTGTTGTACTGCAGGTTGAGCTCTCGCAAGAGTTCATCGGCGTTATCGGTTGCAGTCTGCATAGCTACCATTCGGGCTGCATGCTCACTGGCCTGACTGTCCAGAAGGGCTGTGTAAATCATCAGTCGCAACTGCTTAGGAATGAGCACACCCAATACCGTCTCCAAGTCTGGCTCTACGATGAAGTCATCGTTCAGAGGCTTTACCTCTGACATTTGGCGTTCATCATCCTCTACTTGTTTCTTGCGCAAGTATTCCTGAGCCTTCGCCGTAACCACATTGGATGTGAGGTCGCGGTCGTTGTCTCCTCCTATAGCCTCAGTAGAGAGGTCGATAGGCAGGAAAGTTTTCTGTGTCAGGATTTGCGAGCCGGCACTCTTGAAGTGATGATAAATCATCTCCACCTTGTCGAGTTCGCCAGCAGCAAACTGCTGAGCAAGTTTCTGGGCGATGTCGGCACAAACTTGTGCATTGGGATGGTCGGCAAGATCCATGAAGTTTCCGCCAGTCTTCAGTCCTAACTTCTGTGCCTTCTCAGCCACCTTTCTGCCTATAGGATAAACCGTGATGTCGTCAATGCCTTGAGCCTTATACTCGTCCACCGCCTGCATCATCATCTTGATGACATTGGAGTTGAATCCGCCACACAAGCTGCTATTGGAACTATAAACCACCAAAGCCACACGCTTAATTACCTTATGCTCCACCTGCAACTCATGCTCCACATTGGGAGTACTGACCAAGAAACTCTTGAGGATATGCTCCAGCATATTCTCGTAAGGCAACATATTCTGAATAGCTACCTGAGCATGATGCAGCTTGCTCGAAGCAACCATCTTCATGGCACTCGTAATCTTACGGGTACTATTGACACTGGCGATGCGAGTTTTAATCTCTTTTAACGACGGCATAGGCTATTACGCTTTATATTGTCCTGCAACATTAGCCATGGTCTCCTCGATAACCTTGATACAGTCATCGGTAAGTTTACCATCTGCCAAAGTCTCGATAACATCGGAGTGCTGGCTACGCATAGCATCAAGGAACTGGTCCTGACACTCGCGAACCCTATCCATAGGCACGTCGTGCATCAATCCGTGTACACCACAATAAAGTATGGCTACCTGCTCGCCTACTGGCATAGGGCGATACTGAGGCTGAACAAGGAGTTGGTCGTTCTTACGACCACGGTCCAAGGTCATTGCTGTCACGGCATCCATATCACTTGAGAACTTAGAGAAAGCCTCCAACTCACGATACTGAGCCATATCAATCTTCAAGGTACCAGCCACCTTCTTCATACTCTTGATCTGAGCAGAACCACCTACACGAGATACAGAGATACCCACGTTGATGGCTGGACGGAAGCCCTGGTTGAAGAGGTCGGTCTCCAGGAAGATCTGACCGTCGGTGATAGAAATCACATTGGTTGGAATATAGGCTGAAACGTCACCAGCCTGTGTCTCGATAATAGGAAGAGCAGTCAAAGAACCACCACCTCTTACCTTTCCCTTCATACACTCAGGCAGGTCGTTCATCTGCTCGGCAACTTCCTGCTGGTCGTTGATACGGGCAGCACGCTCCAAGAGACGAGAATGGAGATAGAAGACATCACCAGGATAAGCCTCACGTCCTGAAGGACGACGAAGAATCAGTGATACCTCACGATAAGCCACAGCCTGCTTACTCAAGTCATCGTATACTACGAGAGCGGAATATCCACGATCGCGGAAATACTCACCGATAGCAGCTCCCGCGAATGGAGCATAATACTGCATCGCAGCAGGGTCGGCAGCAGTTGCACTTACAATAATGGTATAAGGCAAAGCGCCATGCTCCTTGAGGTTCTGTACCAATGCAGCAACGGTAGAGGCCTTCTGACCGATAGCAACATAAATACAATATACAGGCTTACCAGCCTCATAGAAACTTTTCTGATTGATAATGGTGTCTACTGCTATGGCAGTCTTACCCGTCTGACGGTCACCGATGATAAGCTCACGCTGACCACGACCAATAGGAATCATGGAGTCGACAGCCTTCAAACCTGTCTGCAGAGGTTCCTTTACTGGCTGTCGATAAATCACACCAGGAGCCTTGCGGTCCAAAGGCATCTCGAAAGAGTCGGTAAGATCAATATCCCCCAATCCGTCAATGGCCTCACCCAGAGGGTTAACGACACGTCCTAAGAAATTGTCGTTCACGCGGATAGAGGCAATACGATGTGTACGCTTTACGCTCTGTCCCTCCTTGATGCCAGCTGTTGGACCTAAGAGGACACAACCTACATTATCTTCCTCCAAGTTCATGACAATTGCCATGGTGCCGTTCTCAAACTCAAGAAGCTCATTAGCCTCGGCATTACGAAGTCCATATGTACGTGCCACGCCATCGCTGACAGTAAGCACTGTACCCACCTCATCAAACTGCTGAGAGCCATTCACCTCCTGTAGTTGTTGCTGAAGAACTTCAGACACCTCACTTGGTTTAATTTTATCTGACATTGTTTGTTTACTTTAATTGTTATACGAGGAGTTAAGGAGTTGAAAGAAGTTGAGACTATACATATTCTCGTCTTCAAATTCATCCAATTTTAAGAAGTACTCCTAATTTATATCAGGCAAAAGGTGTTGATAGAAAACTCCTTTAACTCCTTAAAAACTTAACTACTCAAGAAAATTACTTTTTGAGCTGTGTCAGAATGTTGTTGAGCTTAGTCTTCACGCTCGCATCCATTCTGTAAGTATCGTACTCAAGGATAAAACCACCAATCAGTTCAGGGTTCACCTCAGTCTTGAACTCCACAGTACCTTTCGTTCTCTGCTCCACCATCTTGCGCATCTTGTCCTCAGTAGAGGCGTCAACGGCAGTGGCGGTGATCAGCTTACCGCGGATGATGTTCTTCTGTTTCCTGTAAAGAGTGATATACGAAGCAGCCATGAATTGCAGGGTGCTCTCCCTATCCTCTTTCAAGACGAGAGCGATAAACTTCTTGCTCAGTTCCGTAGGCTCTTTGCCCAGGGCTGTGATGAGAAGTGCCTCTTTCTTGTCTTTGGAAAGCATAGGGTTGTCTATCGTAAATCTCAGTTCAGGCACGTCGATGTAGCTCTTAAAGAGCGTCTGCATCTCCTGGTAGACCTGATCTTCGAGCTTCATGCCGAGTGCAGCCTTGATGAGGGCACGGGCATAACGCACCGATATTACACCTATATCCATAAGCTTTACTATTTGTTGTCAGAAGAAACCTCGTCCAGCAGTCGATTTATCATATCCATCTGTGCCTTGTCATCGGAAAGCTTGGCTTTGAGAACCTTCTCTGCTATCTGAACAGAGAGTTCAGCCACCTGTCCACGTATCTCGCGAATGGCGTTCTGCTTCTCGTTCTCTATCTGCGTCTTGGCATCAGAGAGAAGTCGAGCACCTTCTTCGCGTGCCTTGTCCTGGGCTTTCTCTACGATGGCATCACGAGTTTCTGCAGCATCCTTGAGGATGGCAGCCTGCTTCTCGCGAGCTTCCTGCAAGATGGATTCACCTTCTTTTTGGATATTGGCAAGCTTCTCGTTGGCTTCGTGAGCTTTACGCAAGCTCTCGTCGATGTAGTCCTTACGATCATTCACCATCTTAATGATGGCAGGAAATCCTGCCTTCCAGAGGATGAGGAAAACGATGAGGAAGACCAACGTCATCCAGAAAAGCAAACCACTATCAGGAATCAATAAATCCATATATACTGGTTAAAGTTTAACTTAAACGTTTTATTATTAACTAACTCTGATTGCTTTACAGTCCCCGTCCCTGTTCTTATCCTGTAAGGTGTAAACCTCTATAATATAAGGTATAGGTCTTAATATTAAGGTATACGTCTCTCACATTAAAGACGAGGACCGCAACAGGCAATCATTACATAACGATTGCCAAGATGGCGATGATGACAGCGAAGAACGCAACACCCTCAACCAACGCAGCCGCGATAATCATAGAAGAACGAAGGTCGCCCATCTTCTCTGGCTGACGAGCCATGGCGTCCATAGCCTGGCCACCAATACGACCAATACCAATACCTGCGCCAATTGCGGCTAAACTTGCGCCAATTGCGGCACCTAACTTTGCGAGAGCATCTGCTGCTAATAAAAGTGATAACATAATCTTAAAATTTAAGTTGTTAATATTTTCTTGTTAATTGTCTTTGTTTATTAGTTCCGTAATGTTAGTTTTCTAAACCGTATATTACTTCACTACCTCTGGCTCAGCCTCATGATGCTGCACATGAGCCAGCGAGATGAATACTGCACTCAGCATGGTGAACACCAACGCCTGAATGTAGCTTACCAATAATTCGAGGAGCATCATGAAGACACTCATCGCTACACTTACGATTGTCATACCCGTACCTGCCATATAGTTGACGATCATATCTTCACTGATGTTGAACATAATGAAAATAATAGCCGCAAACGCAAGAGCGATAGCGTGACCTGCCATCATATTGGCGAAGAGTCGGATAATCAAAGCTAACGGTTTCGTAAAGATTCCGAAAAGCTCGATGAATGGCATCAATGGAACAGGCACCTTCAACCACGTTGGAACCTCAGGCCAGAAGATTTCCTTCCAGTACTCCTTGGTACCAGTGAAGTTGGTAATCAGGAATGTCGTCACACCGAAGAATGCGGTACAGGCGATATTACCTGTCAGGTTACCACCTCCAGGAGGGAAAGGAACGATACCCATGAGGTTGGCCACAAAGATGAAGAAGAAGCAAGTAAGCAACCAGGGTGCGTACTTGGGAGCCTCTTTACCGAGGGTAGCCTTGATCACATCGTCGTAAACCGACATGATAAACATGTGCATCAATCCCACAAATCCCTTAGGTGCAGGATCATCAACCTTGTGCTTCTTGCACCAGCGAGCTGGTATCAGTACACACAGCAACAAGACGATTGCATCGATGAAGAGCACGCAGACGGTTTTCGTGATGGAGATATCGAAAGGACGAACCTCTTGACTTCCCACCTTCTCTACAATCTTGTTGGGATTCGTCTGTGCGTCACCGTTTTTAATTACGAGATTAAATGGTCCGGGACGGTCGCCGTTAACGTCTCTCTCTTCAGAGAACTCGCTACTGCAGAACACGTGCCAGCCCGTTGAACTCTTTACGATGACAGGCAGATGAATCACTACGGGATGACCTCCCACCTCAGTGATATGCCATTCATAAGAATCCTTGATATGACCCCACAATATCTCTTTCACGTCGATGTTCTCCTTAGCTGATACCTGCAGAGGTGCCAACGTGAAGAGCAGCATCGCCATCAAGAGGAATTGCTTGAGATGTTTCATATTCTTTAATTCTTACTTTGTTTATTAATCTTGTTAGTTTCCGAGCCGTTTAAGAGAGTCGGCTCTTTTTCTCTACCCGTGCAAAGTAGATACAGTCGAACACGAGAAGTACGACATAGAAAAGGGCGAAGATAGCGGTAAAGCCTAAGATGTCCTGCTTGTCGCAAGTAAGCACATAGACGAGAAACACCAATGTGCCTGCCACCATCTTGACGACCAAAGCTGCCAGATAGAACTTGGCGAGATTGGCAGGCGAAGACTTTGCAACAGCCTTCCAGGCCTCACCATAAGCTGTACTTGCAACGAGCGAGAATATTGCACTCACTACCAAAGGTTTAACCACCTGAGCAAGGATATCATCGCATTGATCCGACACCCTGCAGGCAAAGAGGATGGCAAGTGCCAACGCAGCTGTAAGCCACAGAGAAATCTGCTTGTACTTGATACCAGCCTGCCTGATGCTTTGCAAGCGCATCTTTTCTTCTTTTTCCATTTCTAATCGAGAATTATTAATGCTTTATTGCTAATTCTTAATTTTAAATTATACTTCCACACAAAGGCTTACTTCGTTTTTCTTGCATTCTACGAATCCGCCGTTGATGTTCATTGTCTGTTTTCCTTCCTTGGTGGTGTATTCCACCTTTCCCACTTCTAACGAAGAGATGATAGGCGCATGGTCATTAAGAATCTCGAATGAGCCGAGAGTTCCTGGAACCAATACGCTTTCTACCTCACCTTGGAAAACTACCTTTTCGGGAGAAACTATCTTTAGCTGTAACATAATCCTTATATTTTAAAATGTTAAGTGTTAAATGTTAAGTGTAAGCGTTAAATGATTCGTGTCTGAATCTCTAACGACATAGCATTTGGATACTTCACACTTCACTTCTCACCTTTTAGGATTATCCTTGTGCTGCTGCGAGCAACTGCTTAGCTTTCTCCTTTGCATCCTCGATAGTACCTACATTGAGGAACGCCTGCTCTGGCAGATCGTCCACCTCGCCGTCGAGGATGGCATTGAAGCCCTTGATAGTTTCTTCGATTGGAACCATCACACCCTTCAGACCGGTGAACTGCTCGGCAACGGTAAATGGCTGACTCAAGAAGCGCTGTACTCGGCGAGCACGGTTCACAGTCAGCTTATCCTCATCCGAGAGCTCATCCATACCGAGGATGGCAATGATGTCCTGCAACTCATTGTAACGCTGCAACAACTGCTTTACTCGCTGAGCACAATCATAATGTGCTTTGCCCACAATCAGCGGGTCGAGAATACGAGAGGTAGAACCCAGCGGGTCTACAGCCGGATAGATACCCAGAGAAGCGATCTTACGAGAAAGCTCAGTAGTGGCATCCAGATGAGTAAAGGTTGTAGCAGGAGCAGGGTCGGTCAAGTCGTCGGCAGGCACATAAACAGCCTGTACTGAAGTGATAGAACCATTCTTGGTAGAAGTGATTCGCTCCTGCATGGCACCCATCTCAGATGCCAAAGTTGGCTGATAACCTACGGCTGAAGGCATACGACCCAACAGCGCAGAAACCTCAGAACCAGCCTGAGTGAAACGGAAGATATTATCGATGAAGAACATAATATCGGCAGCCTCACCGTTCTTTCCTCCATGATCACGGAACTCCTCGGCTACGGTCAAACCAGAAAGCGCCACAGAAGCACGTGCCCCAGGAGGCTCATTCATCTGACCATACACCAAGGTGGCCTGACTCTTGGCAAGCTCTTCCTGGTCGACAAGAGAAAGATCCCACTTGCCTTCTTCCATGGCCTTGCGGAACTTCTCGCCATACTTGATAACGCCAGACTCGAGCATATCTCGAATCAGGTCATTACCCTCACGGGTACGCTCACCTACTCCAGCGAACACAGAGTAGCCGTTGTGTCCCTTGGCAATATTGTTAATCAACTCCATGATAAGCACAGTCTTTCCAACACCGGCACCACCGAAAAGACCAATCTTACCACCCTTCATGTAAGGCTCGAGCAGGTCGATCACCTTAATACCGGTAGCAAGCATCTCCTTGTGAGTAGAAAGTTCGTCAAACTTCGGAGCCTCACGGTGGATAGGATAAGCGCCCTTCATGTCCAATTCATTCATACCATCAATAGGCTGTCCGATGACATTCATCATACGGCCCTTGATTTGCTCTCCGGCAGGCATCAGAATTGGGTTGCCTGTAGAGACAACTTCCAATCCACGCTGCAAGCCGTCGGTGTTGTCCATGGCTACGCAACGAACTGTGTCCTCACCGATATGCTGTTGCACCTCGATGACCAGGTCACGTCCGTCTGGGCGTTTCACCTTCAGAGCTTCGTGAATCTTAGGAAGCACCTTCTCTGGATTCTCGCCCTTGGTATCGAAATAAACGTCGATAACAGGACCAATAATCTGAGAGATACGTCCGTTAATTTGTGACATAAGCTATTTTTTTAAATGTTAGTATATTTATTTTTATTCTGACTTGCTGCTATTAAGGTTCTGAACTCATACGAGAGTATGAAAGTTCAGCACAGACTCTTGGCATCAAGTAGTTTGCATGCAAAAGTAACAAACATTCGCGGAAACGCCAAATTAAAGAGAAGTTTTATTCGCCTTTAAACCATTTTTAGTTCCGTTTAAACCATTTTATAAAACAGTTTTTGTCTTTATATTATACATTTTAAGTTGCACCGTATATGATGACCAGAGTTTGTCATATATTGTGACCAAGGCTTGCCATATATTGTGACCAAGGCTTGCCATATATTGTGACCAAGCTTGGTCATCTATGATAACCAGAGATTACACCTTAATATATATAAGAGGAACATTCCTGCTTTATAAAATGATTATTCTTATATTTCCTCCACATGTAGTGTGTGATGAGTTGGGATTAGATACTCAACTCGTCAAGCACCTTGATCAACTTGCGGTCAAAAGGTTTGTCGGAACGGATGGCTTCTGACAGAGGAACATAAACCACCTCGTTGTTTCTTACACCTACCATCACGTTTCTCTGTCCCTGCATAATGGCCTCTATAGCTCCACAGCCAGTACGGCTGGCAAGTGATGGGTCGTGATACTGGCTTCCTGGCAC
>OBCH01000012.1_pt1 | contig 71698 bp, 47 predicted proteins | sample 1495941 | NCBI WGS metagenome assembly OBCH01 (sample SAMN03418276, study PRJEB22391) | human gut metagenome | biome: human-gut; feature: organic feature; material: feces | host: Homo sapiens | place: Tanzania | collected 2013-01
TCGTGCTTGCGAGGCTGTTTGTCCTAAGAACGAGTCTATCGCTAACATCGCCCGCCTGAACCGTGAGTTCTTGAAGGCTAAGTTGGCAGATTAATTTTCTCTTATCGAGATTCTTTTTTCCTCTGACGGATGATTTCCATCAGAGGAAAATCAAATAAATATTAGACCTCACACTATATGCTCTTTGCGTAAAGTGTTGAGGTCTAATTGTTTCTTTTGTGCACCCAAACATTCACTTTTTTGGAATGTTACGAAAAATAATCCACGGAAAACATGTAAGTAATCATTATTTTCATTATCTTTGCAACCGAGAATAACTAAATAACAGCTTATGCCAGAAATATTAAGAATGTTCGGAATGCGCTTTTACTTCTATTCTCGTGAGCATGAACCAATTCATGTCCATGTGAAAAATGCAGATGGAAGAGCAAAGTTCGAGATAACAGACGATGCTGTGGTTCTTGTTTATAATAAAGGATTGAAGAACAAGGATATTAAAGCGGCAGAAATGGTTCTTGAAGAGAATCACGACTTAGCCATTGCAAAATGGAAAGAGTATTTTGGCAGTAGCGTAGAAGAAGGAGGTGAAAATGAAGATTAAAAGAATTTGGTTTGCCGATGACCGTATTTACGGCGAGACAGACGATGGAAGAGTGCTGTGGCAGTCCTTGCTTTATTATAAGCGTTTGAAGAATGCTACTCATGAGCAACGTGAAGATTATGAGATAGATGACGAGGGCATTTATTGGCCCTTGTTGGACGAGGATGTTTCCTTTGAGAGTTTTGAATACGAAGATCCAGAACCAACAGGCATTTCCTTGATTTTTTTATCTCATCCAGAACTGAATGCTGTAGAGATTGGTAAACGTTTGGGAATTAGCCAAGGTTTGATGACACAGTATGTGAATGGCACTAAGAAACCATCTGCTGAATGTGAGCGTGAAATCTTGCAAGAAATAAAAAATACCGCTAATGAATTACAGTTAGTTTGTGTGTGAATAGAAACTGCTACATCTTGTGGCAGTTTTTATTTTGTCCATTTGTGTGCCAGAACATTCTCTTTTCTTGGCTCTACATGAAAAAAAATCCACGGAAAACATGTAAGTAATCATTATTTTCATTATCTTTGCAACCGATATCGCTCTCGCTCACGCCGTGTCGAGGCATTTAGAGGCTCTGTGAGGCTCTTTCTCATGCCGAGATGGGGAGAATAAGGTAAGTGGGATATAGTGGTGTCACGACATAATATAAAGGCGTTTACTTGACGCTTTGTTCTTGACGAATCGAAACTTCGCAACTTTCAAATGTAGTCTTGAGCATTGCAACGGTAGATGCCCTCGGGATGTGTAATAATCACATCCCTTTACTGGTATGGGTGTATTGCATCTTGCAATATGCCAAATATTGGTATAGGGAGAATTGTATACATATCGGCGTGGGCTTCGACGTTGCTCGTTCAACTACATTGGGCAATGCGAAGGCCTCGATTCGTGGGACGGGTAACAGGTAGAATCCCACGTTTTTTATTTTTGCCGTAATCAATTGTTTAATCGCCATTTGGGGATTCGTGGCAAAGATTTGTTAATATGCAAAAAGATTTATTACTGCAAGATGTAAATCAGCAATTGTCAGGCAAGGAGTTTGATAATTGCAGCTTTTATCGTTTGGATGAGCCACGTACGTATTTATGTATCCATAAAGCTGACTGTTGGGAGAAATCATTTATAGTTTTCCAAAAAGATGATGAGATTAGAGTTATGAAAGGCGAAACTTATGAATGGCTGGATAGTGTCACTACGAATAGAGGGGAGATGGCAAAATGGTTTGGTGCGGAATATGGGCAGTTGATAAATGGTACGGAAATCCATTCTGTGAATGTAAACGAAAAGCTAAAAAATGCAGTATCGAAGTGCTTGGAAGAAATAAACAGCAAATGATGTTTACCAAATTCTCTTTTTGGGTATATAGAATTATAAACTAATAAAAATGATTATGAAACAAAAACTACATTCTTTGTTGCTCATGGTGGCATTGCTGTCGTGGAGCATGGTTGTTGCCGCATCAGATTTTGATGATGGCATTTTGAAGTACACGATTACTTCTCCTTCAAATTTGGAGGTACGGTGTGATGGATTTACGAATGCTCATACAAATGATGAAAGCGTTGTGATTCCTGAAACGGTGAATTACAATAATAGAACCTATACTGTAACGATGATAGGGGATGGTGATTCTACTTATTCTAATGGTTCTTGTTCTTTTAGTTCAAAATTGAAGAGTATCTTACTTCCTAATTCTATAGTAACAATAAACAATTATTGTTTTTCTAAATGTTATAGCTTGACGGAGATAAACATTCCTAATAGTGTTACAGCGATAGGCGGTGTCGCTTTTCAATACTGTGGTTTGACTTCTTTGGTTATTCCAGAATCTATAAAGAAGATTGGTAATGGTGCTTTTTATGGAAATTCTCATTTGATGGAAGTATTCTTTTTGGGTAGTGAAAAACCAGAAATTAGAAGTAATGCTTTTGATTATTGCCATTCAGCCTTAACCTTGTACGTCCCAAACAAAGAAACATACGGAAATGCAAGCAATATGGTGCAATACGTCTCATTCCCAACAAGTACCTACGCTTATACAGGTATGGCTCCAAAGTTGGAGTGGCAGAACAACTTGAAAGGCTATACTGCTACATTGGAAGATGCCTCTGTGTTGGACAAGAGCGTAGGTTCACATTCTGCCAATGTAAAGGTAAGGTATTCTAATGGGGTTGACATAACTGTAGAGATTCCTTACGAATATACGATAACTCCTGCTCCTTTGTCATTGACTGTGAATAATGCAACACGTGAGTATGGAAATCCTAATCCTGAGTTTTCAAGTGTAATCACTGGTTTTGTTGATGGGGAAAATGCGGACAACCAAAATATGACAGTGAATTATACTTGTGCTGCGGATAGGCAGAGCAATGCTGGTAATTATCGTATCTTGGCTTCTGTAAACGCTCCAAACTATGAAGTAACTTACCATTATGGAACGTTGGTGGTAACTAAGGCACCACTTACGTTAAAGGTAAAAAATACTTCTCGCTTGTATGGTGATGAAAATCCTCAGTTTGAGTTGATATATACTGGTTTGCGCAATAATGAAACATCGCCAACTTGGACACAAGCCATCAAAGTCGCAACTACTGCAACCAAGAAATCACATTGTGGAGTATATCCAATAACTATTAGTGGTGGCGTTTCTCAAAACTATACCGTCTCAGAATATACAAATGGAGAACTGACAGTGAGCAAGCGACCTCTTACAGTAAGAGCCCTTGATTACGAACGTTCATACGGCGAGGCTAACCCTACGTTCAAGATTGCGTATGATGGTTTTGTCAATTCTGATAACGAGAGCTGCATTTCTCCAAAGCCAGCATTGAGTTGTGAGGCAACAAAGGAATCAAACGCAGGAACTTATCAGATTCTTGTAACTGGTGGAAAAGCTGAAGACTATGCCATTACTTATCAATATGGAAAACTGATAATAAAACCATTATACTTAGGCTTTAAGGAAACTTATAACACAGTAACTTATAATGAAAAGGGTAAGAGTGTTTCTGATTTAGCTTTTGAGTATATTCCTGCTTTGAATATGGATTATGACTTGTCAGACTTGAAGTTGGAGATTTGGGCTTTAGATGGAGAGAATAAATATCCTCAGCATGTGTGGACTGTTGCTGGTGGAAGTTATGCTGGTAACTATGTAAACTATTCGGGGGCAACCTATGCAGGAAAGTATATAATGACTATTGCCGGTTTTAAAACAGCTAATCCTAATTTGCAAGTTGACCAAAAGACGGCTCGTGCTTATCTTACGGTAGAAAAGGCAAGTAATGAATTGCAATGGGCAGACGAGGAACCAATAACTGTTGCTGTTGGGGAAACAAAAGAATTGGGCATTAGTTATGGGGCGGATTTGTATTGCAAGTTCAATTTGGTATTTGATGAGAGTTTAATCCAAGTTCGTGCAGCTGACAAAGAAACCAATCAGTCCAAATGGTATATTGTTGGATTGAAGGAGGGAACGACCGATTTGAGTTTCAACATAAGTTGCATGAAAAATGATTGGGGATTCTATAATTTTGATGCTTCTCAAACGTTGACACGTCGAATTCAAATAGTTCCAGCTACAGATATAAATAAAACTACTGTTAGTAGTGAGGTTCAAGAGGTTGCTCGCTATTCTCTTAATGGTCAGCGATTGACTGCACCAACTAAGGGTGTTAACATCGTGAAGTATAGCGACGGTAGCGTGAGAAAAGGAATCGTGAAGTAAAGAATATAAAGGAGGCAGGTCTTGTTTTTAAGAGATTTGTCTCCTTTTCGTTTCTTTCCAATTTTGCAAACATTGGAAAGAATTGCCTCGGTCTGGAATAAGGATTAGTGAGTCTAAAAGCTTATTCTGTATCATTGCTCCTGAGAGGGCACAAATGTGCCCATTGTAGGGCACTTTTGTGCCATAAGTAGGCATTTTTATAACATCAGTATTCTATTTCAAAAAACAATATGTCGATAACGGGAGTCTTATCGCTTTGCACCTTCAGAATCAGCTTGATGAATTAAGGCCGCAATTCGCGACCTTAAAACTTATAATGTAATACCCTTTTCGAAAGAAAAATGAAAAAGTAATAAATTTCTTCCAGAATATTTGGATGCAATTAATATTTTTCTTATTTTTGCAACATGGAAGAAGAAAATAAACGGAAGGGCTTATGTTGAAGTTTAACAAAGAAAAATTGGCTAAGTTGCGAACATTCGAAGATCATCTTCGAGAAGAGATTGGTGAGCCAGGCAGTGAGGCCCGCAAGGATTTTGACGCCAGGGCCAAGGCTTGGTATTATGCAGAGTTGTTAAAAGATGAGCGTAAGAAACAGAAGATGACGCAGAAGGCTCTTGCCGAGAAAATCGGCAAGAAGAGAGAGTATGTCTCTGCTCTGGAAAAGGGCCAAACGGATATGCAACTCTCTACTTTCTTGAGAATAGCAAATGCTTTAGGGCTGCAATTCTCGCTGGTAGTCGGATAAATGCATCGTCATAGACAAGATAAAGGGAGATGACAACGATGAACCAAGCTACTCAAGACTTTATTCACCATCATCAGGACGACGATGTCCGCAAGTTGGCTTTCCTCGGAAGCAAGAATCCTGAGGTCAATATGCCTTTTGCTCTCGACCAGATACGTGGTCGACAGATGGCTCGTATCAAGTTGCCTCGCTGGGCAAGAATCGACGGCATCATTTATCCGCCTCACATCTCGATGGAGCAATGTTCGTCAGAGCAGACTGCGCTCTATAAAGCCGAATTGGCTGCACGATTGTTGGGAAATTCTTCTCTTTCCTCTCTTCGAGGAGAAATCGTGCCCCAAGGCGATAATTCCAAAATTTGCGAATTTGTGACCAAGAGCACAGTTGATTCAGAATTCGCTCAAAATGAAGGTACTTGTGAAAAGCAACAGATATTAACAGAAACAGGTGATTGTGTTAACGAAACCAAAAGCGATGCTTGCTCAGGAGATTCTGTAGCAGAAGTTGAGTTTGTTGACCTTACTGGAGGTTTTGGAGTCGACTTCTCTTATATGGCAGCCCGATTGGGCGCTAAGTCGATGTATGTAGAACGGCAAAAGCATCTTTGTGAAGCGGCGAAGGAGAATTTTGAACGATTGGGATTAAAGCATGTCGTCGTGAAGAATGGAGATGGAGTAGAGGTGCTTCATGCTATTCCGAATCATTCTGGTCTTCGGGTAATCTATATTGATCCAGCCCGTCGTGATGATGCCGGCAACAAGGTGGTAAGTCTTCAAGACTGCACCCCCGATGTAACCAGGCTTCAAGAGGAAATGCTCCAGAAAGCCGATTTTGTAGTCATCAAACTGTCTCCGATGCTCGACTGGCATCGTGCTGTAAGCGAATTAAGGTGTGTGAAAGAGGTTCATGTTGTTTCTGTGAACAATGAGTGCAAGGAGCTCTTGTTGGTGCTCTCAGCGCGAAATATGGACGAAAACAGTCGCCTTCGCATTTGTTGTGTCAACGATACTCAGTCGTTTGTCTGCGATGATGCCGAAATGGCTTCTTCTGTAACCCGCATAGCAGCAGCCGACTTAGATTCGGCTCAATATCTCTATGAGCCGAATGCCTCGCTGATGAAAGCAGGCTGTTTCGGAGTTCTTTCCGAGCGTTATTCTGTCTCGATGCTCTCCAAGAACAGTCACCTTTTCGTGAGCCAGTTTTCTGTAGCCGATTTTCCAGGCCGTTCTTTCCGTATCCGTGCCGTTTCTTCCTTCAACAAGAAAGAACTCAAGCGCCATTTGCAAGGCATTGTGAAGGCCAATATTGCCACCCGCAACTTTCCTCTCTCTGTAGCAGAATTGCGCAAGCGACTAAAGTTGAAGGATGGAGGCGAAACCTATATCTTCGCCACTACCTTGTCTGATGACAGTCATGTGCTGCTGATAACGGATAAAATTTTAGAAAACGCATGAAAAGTTAGGAATTTCTTTCTGAATGTTTGGAATTTATCCTTAATTTTCTTAATTTTGCAGAAGACATGAAGTCGATACAAATAACAAACTGACCTCAGCGAAAGTTGAGTAACAAAAAATAAGCTACCATTTATGAACAAATTAAAAACAATCTTTTTATTGCTCGCGTTTATCTTGGCGATGAACATGAGTGGTGTACAAAACATCAAAGCGGAGAACTATCCTTATAAGAGCGACTATCTTTGGCTCACTGTGCCCGACCATGCCGACTGGCTCTATCAGATCGGCGAGAATGCCAAGGTGGAGGTGAGTTTCTGCAAGTATGGTGTTCCCCGTGATGGCGAACTGAAATATTCCATAGGCAACGACATGCTCCAGCCCGACAAGCATGGAAGCGTGAAGCTGAAGAACGGACGTGCCGTCATCAATATGGGAACGAAGAAGACTCCGGGATTCCGCGACATGAAACTCTCTGTCAGTCTCGACGGAAAGACCTATGAGCATCATATCAAGGTGGGATTCTCGGTCGACAAGATAAAACCCTATACGCAGGAGCCCCAGGATTTCAGAAGCTTCTGGCAGAAGAACGTGGAGGAACTGAAACAGGTGCCTCTGTCTTATACCAAGGAGTTGTACAAGGACTATTGTACCGACAAGATAGACTGTTATCTCGTCAAGCTCCAGATCGACAAAATGGGCCATTCCATGTATGGCTTCCTGTTCTTTCCCAAGAATGCCCAGCCAGGCAAGCATCCCGTAGTGCTCTGTCCTCCAGGAGCAGGCATCAAGACCATCAAGGATCCTATGCGCAACAAGTATTATGCCGAGAATGGCTTTGTTCGATTTGAGGTGGAGATTCACGGCCTCGACCCACGCATTCCGTCAGAGACTTTTGGCGAGATCAGTCGTGCTTTCAACGACCGTAATGGCGGTTATTTGGCCAATGGTTTGGAGAACAAGGACATTTATTATATGAAGCATGTCTATGTAGGCTTGGTTCGTTGTATCGATTTCCTGACTTCGCTTCCCGAGTGGGATGGCAAGAATGTTGCTGTGCAGGGCGGCAGTCAGGGCGGAGCCTTGGCCATTATCGCAGCAGGACTCGACAGTCGTGTCACCCAATGTGTAGCCAATCATCCTGCCCTTAGCGACATGGCGGGTTATGCGGCTAAGGGCGGAACGGGCGGTTATCCACACTTCTGCCGTCAGCCTCAGATATTGAGCAATAAGGACTGTCTCAACACCCTGGCTTACTTCGATGTAGTCAATTTTGCCCGTTACGTCAAGGCTCCTACTTATCTTACATGGGGCTACAACGATATGACCTGTCCTCCAACAACCAGCTATGCTGTCTGGAACACGCTGAAATGTACTAAGGAGAGTCTGCTTACCCCGATCAACGAGCATTGGACGACAACAGAAACCAACCGCGGACAGATGGAGTGGATAAAAGCACATCTTCTGAAATAAGCAGTTAAGCAAAATCGGCTGATAAATGAAATAAGCAGTTAAGCGGAATCGGAAGATAAAACCAATATAGAGGCAAAATAAACCATCAAAATACTTGTCAACCTCATAAAAAACTGCAAAAAAGATAGCAATATTTGGCTGTTTGACCAAATATTGCTATTTTTGCATGCTTTAAAGTAACAAACTAGTTTGAGATAATGTCATTAATAGAGATTCGAAAGGTCGAAAACAAGAAGGACTTGAAGACGTTCATCGACTTCCATTACGACCTATACGAGGGCAACGAGTATGATGTGCCCAACCTGTTCAGCGACGAAATGAATACCCTCAGCCAGGACCGCAATGCCGCTTTTGAGTTTTGCGAGTCCGAATATTTTCTTGCCTATAAGGACGGCAAGTTGGTGGGTCGTGTCGCTGCTATCATCAACCACAAGGCCAACGAGCGCTGGAACTGCAAGTCGGTGCGCTTTGGCTGGATCGACTTCATCGACGACCGTGAAGTGTCCAAGGCTCTTCTGCAGGCAGTAGAAGACTATGGCAAGTCTAAGGGAATGGACAATGTGGTAGGTCCGCTTGGCTTTACTGATATGGATCCAGAAGGCATGCTTACCTGGGGATTCGACCAGCTGGGCACCATGCCCACCATCTACAACTATCCCTATTATCCTGAGCATATAGAGGCTCTCGGTGGCTACGAGGTCGACAACAAGTACGTAGAGTACAAGCTCATCGTGCCCGATACCGTGCCCGAGAAATACGCCAAGATTGCTGCCATGATAGAGAAAAGATACAATCTGCATGTGCGCAAGCTTACCAAGAAAGATGTTTTCCAGGGCGGTTATGGTCAGAAGATTTTCGAACTGATCAATGCCACTTACAAAGACCTCTATGGCTATTCCGAGCTCTCGCAGAAGCAGATAGACCAGTTGATTCATTCTTATCTGAGTTTCCTCGACTTCAATCTCATTACCTGCATCGAAGACTGGAGCGAGCCCGAGCACAAGATGGTGGGCATCGGTATCACCATACCTTCGTTGGCAAAGGCTCTGCAGAAGTGCCGTCGCGGCCGTCTGTTCCCCTTTGGCTGGTGGCACGTGCTGCGCGCCATCAAGATGCACAAGACCAAGATTGTCGACCTGCTGCTCGTAGGCGTCCTTCCCGAGTATCGTGCCAAGGGAGCCAATGCGCTTCTCTTTGCCGACCTCATTCCCCGTTACCAGGCTTATGGCATCGAGTGGGGTGAGACCCAGGTGGAGATGGAAGCCAATGCCGGTGTGCAAGGTCAGTGGGGAGTTTTGAACCCCATCTTGCACAAGCGTCGCAATTGTTACAAGAAGATTATCAAGTAAAGGAAAATTCAACCAAGCTTTCTTTTTCCCAGGAAGCTTACATACTTTGCAGATTCTCAGAGCCAGTGAATCTTGAGAGTACAACAACATAACAATCTTGAAAAAAATATAGGAGGAAAATATGGCAGAGGAAAACAACAATACAGTACAATATACTGATGACAACATCCGGCACTTGAGTGATATGGAGCATGTACGTACCCGTCCAGGTATGTACATCGGACGTTTGGGCGATGGCAATCTGCCCGAAGACGGCATCTATGTGCTCTTGAAAGAGGTGGTGGACAACTCCATCGACGAGTTCAAGATGGGCGCCGGAGCGCGACTCGAAATCGACATCGAGGACAATCTTCGTGTCAGCGTGCGCGATTATGGCCGAGGCATTCCGCAGGGCAAGCTTGTCGAAGCTGTCAGCGTGCTCAATACAGGTGGCAAGTACGACAGCAAGGCCTTCAAGAAGAGCGTGGGTCTGAATGGTGTGGGTGTGAAGGCGGTCAATGCCCTCAGCTCTCATTTCGAGGTGAAGTCTTTCCGCGAGGGAAAGGTGCGCCATCTTGTCTTCGAACGGGGCATTCTGAAGAGCGACAAGACCTCAAAGACCGAGGATGAGAACGGAACCTACATCTTTTTCGAGCCCGACAACACCCTCTTCAAGAACTACAGCTTCCACGACGACATCGTGGAGACGATGCTTCGCAACTACACCTATCTCAATACGGGCCTTACCATCATGCACAATGGCCGTCGCATCCTGAGCCGCCACGGTTTGCAGGATCTTCTTACCGACAATATGACCAATGACGGCCTCTACGACATCGTCCACATGAAGGGCGAGGACATCGAGGTGGCTTTCACCCATACCAATCAGTATGGCGAGGAGTACTATTCCTTTGTCAACGGTCAGCACACCACACAGGGCGGAACTCATCAGAGCGCCTTCAAGGAGCACATTGCCAAGACCATCAAGGAATTCTTCGGTAAGTACGAGTATGGCGACATTCGCAACGGTCTGGTGGCAGCTATTGCCATCAATGTCGAGGAACCCGTCTTCGAGAGTCAGACGAAGATCAAGCTCGGCAGTACCACGATGACTCCCAATGGCGGCGAGACCATCAACAAGTATGTGGGTGATTTTCTGAAGAAAGAGGTGGACAACTATCTGCACATCCATAAAGACGTGGCCGAGGTGCTGGAGAACAAGATCAAGGAGAGTGAGCGCGAGCGCAAGGCGATGGCTGGCGTCACCAAGCTGGCGCGCGAGCGTGCCAAGAAGGCCAATCTGCACAACCGCAAGCTGCGCGACTGCCGCATCCATTTCAGCGACGCCAAGAACGAACGCAAGGAGGAAAGCTCCATCTTCATCACCGAGGGCGATTCTGCCAGCGGAAGCATCACCAAGAGCCGCGACGTGAACACTCAGGCTGTGTTCTCCCTTCGCGGTAAGCCGCTCAACAGCTTTGGTCTTACCAAGAAAGTGGTGTACGAGAACGAGGAGTTCAATCTTCTCCAGGCAGCCCTCGACATAGAGGACGGTCTCGACTCGCTGCGTTACAACAAGGTTGTCGTGGCTACCGATGCCGATGTCGACGGAATGCACATCCGTCTGCTTATCATCACCTTCTTCCTGCAGTTCTTCCCCGACCTCATCAAGAAAGGCCATGTCTACGTGCTGCAGACGCCTTTGTTCCGTGTGCGCAACAAGCGAACCAAGATAAAGAACAAGCAGGCCATAGCCGATGCCGACGCCAAGTTGGGACCGAAGGAGAAGAAGAGCGACTTCATCACGCACTATTGCTATAGCGACGAGGAGCGCCAGCAGTCCATCCGTGACTTGGGACCTGATCCTGAAATCACCCGATTCAAGGGTCTCGGCGAGATTTCTCCCGAAGAGTTTGCCCATTTCATCGGTCCAGACATGCGACTGGAACAAGTCACTCTGCACAAAACCGACCAGGTGCAGAAACTCTTAGAGTACTACATGGGCAAGAACACCATGGAGCGCCAGAACTTCATTATTGACAACTTGGTGATCGAGGAAGATATTCCAGATGAAGACTCTGATCCGCTGGATTAGAATTGATAGTCACGGGTTAACAAAAAGGCACGGATTTGTCTTAACTCCTCAGCGACCGTAGGGAGCGATAACTCCTTTAACTCCTTTAACTTCTGAGCTTGCGAAACTCAAGTAAAATAAGAATTTATGAAAAAATATCTATTGTTTGCACTGGTAGCATTCCTGGCAGTAACTTCTGCCAGTGCCCAGATGCGCATCAGAATGGGCAAGAACAGCCCGATAGAGAAGTTGGGCAGGGCAGAGATAGCCATTGCCAATCTCTATGTCGACAGCGTCGATGAGAACAAGCTTGTCGAGGACGCCATTCGTGGCATGTTGGAGAAGCTCGACCCGCATTCCTCTTACACCACAGCCAAGGAGACACAGGCGATGAATGAGTCGCTCAACGGCTCTTTTGATGGCATCGGTGTGCAGTTTAACATGGTCGACGACTCACTCCTCGTCATTCAGCCCGTTGTCAACGGGCCTTCCGAGAAAGTGGGCATCATAGCCGGCGACCGCATTGTGGCAGTCAACGACACAGCCATCGCAGGCGTCAAGATGAGCAAGGAAGAAATCATGAAGCGCCTTCGCGGACCCAAGGGAACCATTGTCAACCTTACCGTTGTGCGCCGTGGCATCAAGGACAAACTTTCCTTCCGTGTCAAGCGCGACAAGATACCAGTCACCACGATGGATGCAGCCTATATGATTCGCCCCGGAATCGGATACATCCGTCTGGGCAGTTTCGGAATGACCAGCCACAAGGAGGTTTCTGTAGCTATGGACTCGCTCAAGAAGAAAGGCATGAAAGACCTCATCTTCGACCTTCAGGACAATGGTGGAGGCTATCTTCAGACAGCAGCCAAGATAGCCAACGAGTTCTTGGAGAAAGGCGACCTCATCGTCTACACCAATGGCCGCACAGCACCTCGTCAGGAGTTCCGTGCTGAGGCCAACGGACGCTGGCGCAAGGGCAAGCTCGTGGTTCTCACCAACGAGTTCTCGGCTTCGGCAGCCGAGATCGTGTCGGGAGCCATACAAGACCAGGACCGAGGCGTTGTCGTCGGCCGTCGCACTTTTGGCAAGGGATTGGTGCAGCGTCCTCTTACCTTTGAGGATGGAAGCGAGATACGTCTCACCATCGCCCATTACTATACGCCGAGCGGCCGATGCATCCAGAAGCCTTACAAGAAGGGCGAGCGCGAGGATTATGCCATGGATCTCGACAACCGCTACAAGCACGGCGAGTTCACCAACCAGGACAGCATCCATCTGTCCGACTCTCTGAAGTATTACACCCTGCGCAAGCATCGTGTGGTTTATGGTGGCGGAGGCATCATGCCCGATTATTTCGTGCCGCTCGATACGACCAAGTACACCAAGATGCACCGCTTGCTTACAGCCAAGAGCATCGTCATCAACCACAGCCTGATGTTCATCGACGCCCATCGCCAAGAGCTGAAGAGCCAGTACAAGGATTTTGGTAAGTTCCTGGAAAGCTATGAGGTTCCTCAGAGCCTTGTAGAGGAAATCATCGCCGATGGCAAGAAAGAGAAAATAGAGCCCCGTGACGCCGCCGAATTGGCTCAGACGAGGAAATACCTGTCCATACAGCTCAAAGCCCTTGTAGCGAGAGATATTTGGGATATGAGCCAGTATTTCCAAGTTTGGAACGAAACCAACGAGATTGTGATGCGTGCGGTGAAGCTGCTTACGCATGGCAAATAGCAGATATGAAATCGGCTCTTTCTTCACAAAGATGAGGAAAGAGCCGATTTTTTTATGGGGTGTTTATTGGATAGTTCAGTTATTAACCTTTCCCGTGCATTTTGTCCCATTTCAGGTAGATTCCTGCAAGAATTGTGCCCGAAATGCTGTGCCAGGCGCAACTAATGGCACAAGGAAGGACGGCAAGTGGCTGGGCGGCAAAGAAGTTTCCGGCCAGGACGGTGGCAAGACCGGCGTTCTGCATTCCCACCTCGATGCTGATGGTGCGCTTCTTGGCTGTGTTGAAGCCAGCCAGCTTACCAGCCAGCCAGCCGAGGCAATAGCCCAGGGTGTTGTGGCAGAAGACGACGGCAAAGGTCCAGAGGAAGAGCATCATGCCGCGTGCCACGAGGTCGTCGTGAACGGTAGAGATAACGCCGCCCACGATGATTGCCAGGCAGGTGACGCTGATGCCGGGCATCAGGCTCTGAATGGTAGGGAAACACTCCCTCTTGCCGTAAATGTAGTTGAGTGTGCAGCCGATGGCTACAGGGATGATGGTTACGAGCAGAATGCCCTGGAACATGCCGATGGCGTCGATATGGATGATTTCGCCGGCTGTAATCTTCATCAGCAGCGGCGTCATGACAGGAGCGAGGATGGTGGAGGCACAGGTCATTCCCACCGAGAAAGCCACGTCGCCATGACAGAGGTAGCTCATGATGTTGCTCGACACACCGCCGGGACAACAGCCCACGAGCAGAATGCCAAGGGCAAGGGCAGGGTCGAGGTGCCATACGTGGACAAGAAGATAGGCCACGCCCGGCATGATGATGAACTGGGCGCAGGCACCGATGAAGACATCAAGGGGGCGTTGCGCCAAAATCTTGAAATCGTTGGTGGTGAGAGTCAGTCCCATGGTGAGCATAATGATGCCGAGAATGACGGTCTGGGTGGTTCCGCGTACCCAGTCGAAGGTATGGGGAAAGAAGAATGTAAACACAGCCACTCCTATCACGAAGATGGAGGTGTAATTGGCCAGCAAACGGCTGAGCGCCTGAAATAAATGTAACATAACCTATATATTTTTAGAATGTTTGTCGCCCTCTTATATACGTTCTGTTCGGAATGTGGGTGCAAAAGTAGTGATTATATTTGTTGTGAGCAAAGGTTTTTGTCGATTTTTTCGTGAATTCCTTTTTATTTCTGATACAATTGTGTAACTTTGCACAAAATATAAGATATTACGGAATGAACGAAGATTTTGACATAAGAAATGAGTCGGTTTCGCCTGCCGAAAAGGAATTCGAGAAGGCGCTGCGACCCTTGAAGTTCTCTGACTTCAGCGGACAGACGGGCGTGGTGGACAACCTGCAGGTGTTTGTCGAGGCAGCCAAGTATCGCGGCGAACCGCTCGATCATACACTGCTGCACGGTCCACCAGGACTGGGCAAGACGACGCTGAGCAACATCATCGCCAACGAGCTGGGTGTGGGACTGAAGATTACATCGGGCCCTGTGCTCGACAAGCCGGGCGATCTGGCAGGCATTCTTACCTCGCTGGAACCCAACGACGTGCTCTTCATCGACGAGATTCACCGTCTGTCGCCCGTAGTGGAAGAATATCTCTACTCGGCCATGGAGGACTATCGCATCGACATCATGATTGACAAGGGTCCGTCGGCCCGCAGCATTCAGATCGACCTCAATCCCTTTACCCTTGTAGGAGCCACTACCCGCAGCGGTTCGCTCACAGCGCCTCTGCGTGCCCGTTTCGGCATCAACCTGCACTTGGAGTACTACAATCCGCCAACGTTGCAAAAGATCGTGAAGCGCAGCGCCATGCTCCTGAAAGTGCCTATCGAGGAAGAGGCTGCGGCTGAGATTTCGCGCCGCTCACGTGGTACGCCCCGTATCGCCAACTCGCTGCTGCGCCGTGTGCGCGACTTCGCCCAGGTGAAGGGCAACGGCACCATCACCTACGACATTGCCGAGTTCTCGCTCCGTGCGCTCAACATCGACCAGTATGGTCTTGACGAGATAGACAACAAGATTCTCACCACCATCATCGACAAGTTTCATGGCGGACCGGTGGGCGTGGGAACGATTGCCACAGCCATCGGCGAGGATGCCGGAACCATCGAGGAGGTGTACGAGCCTTACCTCATCATGGAGGGATTCATCAAGCGAACCTCGCGCGGACGCATGGCCACTAAACTTGCCTACGACCATCTGGGACGCAATCCCTATGGCAGCAACATCATGCAGGGAGACTTGTTTGAGTGAAGAATTTGATAGAAGAACTTTAACTACATGAAGATAGGAATATTTACGGGAACTTTCGACCCATTTACAATCGGGCATCAAAATATAGCAGAACGTGCGCTCCCCATGTTTGATAAATTGGTGATAGCTGTAGCGATGAGTAAGCTCAAACATGCCACGGAAGAGATTTCTCAGCGTGTGGAGGACATCAAGGCTGTTTTTCCGAAGGAATGTACAGAGCTGATAGATGTGCAAGATGCTTCGAAGGGTTATCGCATGGAGGTAGTAGCCTACGACGACCTTACCATCGACCTGGCGCATCGTCTTGGAGCCAAGTTTCTGGTGAGAGGCGTGAGGAGCGCAAAAGACTTTGAGTACGAGCGTGAGCAGGCCGACATCAACAGGCAGTTGGGTGGTGTGGAGACCATTCTCCTTTTCTCCGATCCCCGCTACAGCAGCATCAGTTCTACGCTCGTCAGGGAGTTGAGATTCTTCGGAAGAGAAGTGGATGAATTTCTGCCTAAGAAGTGAAGAGTGAAGAACGAAGAGTGAAGAATTCAAGAGCTTAAAAAGATAATAAAAAAATATATAATATAAATGGAGAATAGGAACGAAAAGGTGTTGTCTTAACTCCTTTAACTCCTTAACTCCTTAACTCCATAAGAAGTATGATAACATATAGTGTAGAAGGCGTGAAAATGCCTAAAATCAAGAAGCGCGAAACCAGCGCATGGATTCGCAAAGTGGCTGCTTCACACGGACGCAAAGTGGGCGAGGTGGGCTACATGTTTGTAGACGACGAGAAGATTCTCGAGGTCAACAACGAGTATTTGGGCCATGATTATTACACCGATGTCATCACCTTCGATTACGATGAGGGCGATGTCATCAACGGCGATATTGTCATCTCGCTCGATACTGTGCGCACCAATGCCGAGCAGTTCGGCAAGACCTACGACGACGAGTTGCATCGTGTCATCATTCACGGCATCCTGCACCTGTGCGGCATCAACGACAAGGGCCCGGGCGAGCGCGAGATCATGGAGGAGAACGAGAACAAGGCTCTCGCCATACTCGAAGGTGCTTCGATATTGAAGTAAAGACGTCTTTTGTGTGGAATTGGCAGGAAAGCAATCTTGCAGCATTCTCTGTACTGCTATGTGCTCTCCAGCCAATCCTGACACTTAAAAATCACCCCATTATTTACCCCTTTTTGACTAATCTACCTTTCATTATCTTCCACTTAAATCGAAAGGCTGTTTTTGCGTAAACAGCTTGTTTATAGAAGGTTGCAGTTTTGCATTATGTACACGAATCCACTATTTTACTAAGTGAAATAGCTTTTATTTGATTTTTTGGCTATCTTTGCAAAAGAAAAGATTAGCTGCATTTGGCAAAAAATAACAACAATATAACTTATGAAACATTTAGCATTATCCTGCGTGTTGTCGCTGACAACCGTTTTCTCAGTTCAGGCGCAGCAGATGCCCATCTATTTGGACGACACCAAGCCCGTAGAGCAACGCATCGAGGACGCCCTCTCCCGCATGACCTTGCAGGAGAAAATAAGAGTTATTCACGCCCAGAGCAAGTTTTCATCGGCTGGAGTTCCACGATTGGGATTTCCTGACTTCTGGACTGACGATGGTCCACACGGTGTGCGCCCCGACGTGCTGTGGGACGAATGGGACCAGGCAGGACAGACCAACGACTCGTGTGTGGCTTTCCCTGCCCTTACCTGTCTTGCAGCCTCCTGGAACCCTCAGATGAGCCGTATCTACGGCGAGGCATTGGGCGAGGAGGCTCTCTATCGTGGCAAGGACATGATCTTGGGACCCGGTGTCAACATCTACCGCACTCCCCTCAACGGACGTAACTTCGAGTACATGGGCGAAGACCCTTATCTCGCCTCTGTCATGGTAGTGCCCTACGTACAGGGACTGCAGTCGAAGGGCGTGTCGGCATGCGTGAAGCACTATTGTCTGAACAACGACGAGGAATATCGCCATCAGGTGAACGTGAAGGTGAGCGACCGTGCCCTGCACGAAATCTATCTGCCTGCCTTCAAGACTGCCGTTGAGCAAGGCAAGGCATGGGCCATCATGGGCGCATACAACCTGTATCGCAACGAGCACAACTGCCATAACCAGTACACCCTGAACAAGATTCTGAAGAACGACTGGAAGTTTGATGGTGTGGTAGTAAGTGATTGGGGTGGCGCTCACGACACCGATCAAGCCGTGAAGAATGGACTTGATATGGAGTTTGGCTCTTGGACGAATGGACTCACTATGGGAGCCAGCAACGCTTATGATAACTATTATCTTGCCATGCCTTATCTGAAAGCCATTCAGGAAGGCAAATACACCACACGTGAGCTCGACGAGAAGGTGCGTCGCGTGCTGCGACTCTTCTATCGCACCACGATGAACCGTCATCGTCCTCACGGTTTCCTCTGTTCCGACGGACATTACGCCACAGCCCGACAGATAGCCGAGGAAGGCATCGTGCTGTTGCAGAACCGCAACCGCGTGCTGCCCATCAACACCCAGAAGGTGCGCCATGTGCTCGTGGTGGGCGAGAACGCCATCAAGATGATGACCGTGGGCGGAGGCAGCTCCTCGCTCAAGGTACAGCGGGAGATTTCCCCTCTGCAGGGCCTGCAGGCACGACTGGCCAAAGACGGCGTGGAGGTTGACTTTGCCCGAGGCTATGTGGGCGATGTGACTGGCGCTTACAATGGCGTCACCACAGGTCAGAACCTGGAAGACAAGCGCAGCGAGGCAGAACTCATCGCCGAGGCTGTAGAGAAGGCGAAAGCGGCCGACTGTGTCATCCTCTTCGGCGGACTCAACAAGAGCGACTATCAGGACTGCGAGGGCCACGACCGACAGCAGTACGAGTTGCCCTATGCGCAGGACAAGCTTATCACAGCTCTGGCTGCTGCCAACAAGAACTTCGTCTATGTCAACATCTCGGGCAACGCTGTGGCCATGCCTTGGAAAGATAAGGTGCCAGCCATCGTACAGGGATGGTATTTAGGCTCTGAGGCGGGCGAGGCTTTGGCTTCTGTCCTCACGGGCGACGCCAACCCATCGGGCAAGCTGCCCTTCACCTGGGTGAAGTCTTTGCAGGATGTGGGCGCCCATGCCCTCAACACCTATCCCGGAACCTGGCGAAAGGAGGGCGGATCCAAGACCGAGGGCAACATCATCGACGAGGAATACAAGGAAGGCATCTATGTGGGCTATCGCTGGGCCGACCGCAAGAAGCAGCGTCCTGTGTTCGCCTTCGGACACGGCTTGAGCTACACCCAGTTCGCCATCAGCAATCTGCGTGCCGACAAGGCATCGATGACAGCAGCCGACTCCATCACCTTCACCGTACAGGTAAAGAACATCGGTCAGCGTGCCGGATCAGAGACCGTACAGCTCTATGTGCACGATGCCAAGGCCTCGGTCGACCGTCCGCTCAAGGAGTTAAAGGGCTTCCAAAAGGTGAGTCTTCTTCCTGGCGAAAGCAAGGACGTAACTATCACCATAGGCAAGGATGCTCTCAGCTTCTACGATGAGACTTCTGCAGCATGGAAGGCAGAGGCAGGACAGTTTGAAGCATGGGTAGGTAATGCTTCCGACAATTTGAAGCTTAAGAAAACCTTTGAGCTGAAGTAAATGTCTTAGTTTCTCCTAAGAATAATCCATGTAAATTATCAGAATTATATCTTAAACCCTAAATTATCAGCATGAAAAAAGAATTATTGTTATCATCATTCATTCTTTTGGGGGCAGCTTTTCCTTTAATGGGGATAGCTGCCTCACCATCAGCATCATGGAAGACGGTGCAAGTAAAACAGAAAGCTAAGCGTCAGTCTAAGAAAGCTGTTGACAGCAAGAAGATTCTTCCCATGAAGGAATATATCGACCAATTGATGGCCAAGATGACGCTTCAAGAGAAGATAGGTCAGCTCAACCTCATGGTGGCAGGCGATATTACTACAGGAAATGCTATGGACACTCAGGTGGCAGGCGATATTACGGCTGGAAGAATGGGAGGCGTGTTCAACATCAAGGGTTTCGACAAGATTAAAGCTTTACAGGATGTAGCCATTCGGAATAGTCGTCTTGGTATTCCCCTCCTTGTAGGTATGGACGTTATTCATGGTTACGAGACCATCTTCCCTATTCCCATTGCCCTCTCATGCACGTGGAGCGAAGAAGCTTTGAAGCAAGTGGGAGCCGTTTCTGCCCGTGAGGCAAGCGCCGACGGCATCAACTGGACCTTCTCGCCTATGGTCGACGTGGCTCTCGATGCCCGCTGGGGACGCATCAGCGAAGGCTTCGGCGAGGACCCTTATCTGAGTGGAGTTTTGGGTGTTGCCATGACCCGTGGTTATCAGTCGGTCGACATGAGTCAGGAACATATTGTTCCCAAAGACCATATCATGGCTTGCCTCAAGCATTTTGCTCTCTATGGAGCCGTTGAGGCAGGCAAGGAGTACAACACCACCGACATGAGCAAGATACGCATGTACAACCAGTTTCTGCCTCCCTATAAGGCTGTGGTCGAGGCTGGTGTAGGAAGCGTCATGTCGTCGTTCAACCTCATCGACTATGTGCCTGCCACGGCAAGCCACTGGATGATGACCGACGTGCTGCGCAAGCAATGGAACTTCCAGGGCTTCGTGGTGACCGACTATGGCTCTATCGGCGAGATTCTGCAGCATGGCACAGCCCGCGACCTCAAGGAAGCCTCCGAGCAGTCGCTCCTGGCCGGAACCGATATGGATATGTGTTCTCAGGGCTTCGTCAAATTCTTGGAACAGAGTGTGAAGGAAGGCAAGGTGAGCGAGGAAGCCATTAATACGGCTTGCCGTCGCATCTTGGAGGCCAAATATAGGCTCGGACTCTTTGCCGACCCTTATCGCTACTGTGACAGCAAACGCCAGAAGACGGACATCTTTACTGCCAGTCATCGCAAGGCTGCACGTGACATAGCTGCCGAAACCTTTGTACTTCTCAAGAACGACCAACAGCTTTTACCACTCAGCAAGAAGGGAAAGATAGCTCTCATCGGACCGCTTGCCGACACGCGCAACAATATGAGTGGTACTTGGAGCGTTGCAGCTACTCACGACCGCTATTCCTCACTCAAGGAGAGTATGGAGAAGGCTCTTGCAGGAAAAGCCACTTTGCTTTATGCTCAAGGTTGCAACGTGGTTTACGACGAGCAAGAACAGAAAGATGGTGAGTTTGGCAAGACTATAACTCGTGGGGATGATGCTAAGCTGAAGGCTGAGGCTTTGCAGATAGCACGTCAAGCTGATGTCATCGTTTGTGCCATGGGCGAGACTGCCGATATGAGTGGTGAATGTGCCAGTCGTACCGACTTGCGTATGCCAGACACACAGCGAGACTTGCTCGAAAAACTTGCCCAATTAGGTAAGCCCATCGTGCTACTCAATTTCTCTGGTCGTCCTACCGTGCTTACCTGGGAGAAAAGTCATATTCCTGCCATCATGAATGTATGGTTTGGCGGTTCTGAGACTGGCGATGCCATCTGTGATGTGGTCTTTGGCGACAAGGTGCCTTGTGGCAAGCTTACCACCTCTTTGCCCAAGGCTACAGGTCAGGAACCTCTTTATTACAATCACCAAAATACAGGACGTCCTGTACCCGATGACAATCCTCGATTTGCCAAATATGCCAGCAACTTCCTGGATGTACGCAATGGCGCCCTCTATCCTTTTGGATATGGCTTGAGTTATACCACCTTTGAGTATGGTTCATTGCAGTTGAGTTCCCATAAAGCGAGTGTAGCCTCTGCCAACAGCGATACGTGGAACGACCATGCCGACATCACTGCCACCATTCGTGTTACGAACACAGGTCGTTGTGCAGCCGATGAAATCGTACAGCTTTACATTCGAGATAAAGTGGCAAGCATTTCCCGTCCTGTTAAAGAGTTGAAAGGCTTTCAGCGCATTCATCTTGCTGCAGGCGAGAGTAAGGAGGTAATTTTCCACATAACTCCTGATATGCTGAAGTTCTATAATGCCAACCTACAGTATGTTCTCGAATCTGGCGATTTCGACGTCATGGTAGGCCCTAATAGTAGAGAAACGAAGAATGTTATGTTCACAGTAGAATAAAGCCTTTGAGCGCTTCGTATAAGCGCTAAAGAGAATCCCCTGAAAGGAAGCCTTAGCATATAGGCAACCTTTCAGGGGATTTTTATGATTGTATTCAGAAGTTATTTTGTGAAGTCATGGAAGTTATCATTCCTTTCTGTCACTAAGAACTCAAAGCCAACAGCATCACTGTTTGAGTTTTATGAAAGTTAGATTAGAGATGTTAGAAAGTTCCGATCTTCCTTACGTCCTCCTCGAAGGAGTCTTTGTCGTTGATGGCACCTTTCTTGATATGTGCCCTGTAGTTGTAGATGGTGTTGACGCTGTAATGCAGGAACTCCGCTATTTTGCTGCTGTCGGTGATGCCCAATCGGATAAGGGCGAAGATGCGGATAGGGGTGGAGAGTTGTTCCTTCTTAGGCTGTTCTATGCGCTCTTCGGGGCGCAGCAGGGCATTGAAGGAATCGAGGAAATGGGGGAAGAGATGGAGAAAGGCGGAGTCGAAGTTGGTGTAGAATTCCTCTAACTCCTCTTCCTTGAAGTCCTGTGGACGTGTCATTTCGTACAATTCGTCATACTGGCGTGCCTTCAGCTTCTTGTGCACTCTCTTGCGCAGATCCTCTATCTTGTTGATATAGATGGAGCAGAGGCGCATAAATCTGCCCACATACTCTTCCTTGACACGGTTGGCGTCGGTGAGTTCATGGTTGACCACAGAGAGCTGGCTGTTGGTGCAGGAGAGCTGCTCGTTGAGCGACTTGAGCTGTGCATTGAGTTCGTGCAGTTGGTGGTTGGTCTTGGCGAGGTCGTCTCTTGCGATGGCGAGTTTATGTCGCTGTCGGCTGACGTAGAACACGCCGATGAGGAGCATCAACGCCAGGATGCTGATGATGCAGAGGGTATAGTTCTGTCGCCTGTTGTACTGGTCGTTCTCGTCTTTATACATCTTGGCGATGACCGACAGCAGGGGCGATATCTGGGCCAGTCGCTGTCGTGAGCCGAAACGGTTGGCGCTGATGCTACTGAAACTGATGTACTTGTAGGCTCTGTCGACATCGTTGAGGCCCATGAGCTGGTTGGCCATTTCCCACATGGATCCTTGGTCCATGACGCCGTTCCTGATGTCGGTGAGGACTGATTCTGCCAGCCAGTACATCATGCGGGTGCTGTCGTTCTCTGCCTTGTATGCCAGATAGCGGTAGAGGGTGACGAGGGCGTAGGGATGCGACCCTTTCTCTACGTGGCTGAGCCACTGGTCGTTGATGCGCATGGCTTCCCGATTGTCATGGGCATTGAGGGCGTCGAGCTCACGATACTGAAATACCGAATTGCTGGTGGGGGGAAGCGCAGCATACATCCGTTGCCGGTATTCGGCTGCCATGGCGCCGTATTGCGCCTCGGGGGTGATGGGGTTGCGGTAGTATATGATTTCGCCGTATACGTGGTTGTAAGCCATATAATACGTGCCCTTGGCAATGTTGTCAAGCTGGGTGGTGTCGATGGCGTTGAGGGTGTTGAGCGCCTCGATAAACTTGCCTGTGCTGGAGCAGCGGATGGCGATGAGTGCCTGGCACTTACCTACTTCTGAGTGCTTGCCCGTCTTCTGGGCAATCTCGATGCAGCGTTTGAGGTAGATGATGGCAGAGTCGTTGACGAAGGGTGTGTACTCTTCGTATAGCCGATAGGAGAGTTGGTATTCGGCATGTAGGTTTTTGGCTTGCGAGAGCTGTTGCTGCAGCTGTCGGATGCGCTGCTCTTTGCGGCTGACGTATTGGGCAGAGTGGTCTATCGCCTCGTCGATGCAGTGGAGCAGGGAGTCGACGCTCTCTGGGGTCTGTGCTCGGCCAATGAGAACTGACAGCGCAAGGAAAAGTTGCGTAGTAAGGATGATTTTTATGCTTTGTTTTGCTTTCTTCATTTTCAGGTATTTTGCTGTTAGCCTGCAAAAATATGAATTTTTTTTTAAAATACGCAAGAACAAAGCAAAAAATAATGATAGTTGAGGTGTTTTTCAGGAGTTTCTTCAGGAGTTAAAGGAGTTAAGGTTTTTTTCAGGAGTTAAAGGAGTTAAGGAGTTAAAGGAGTTAAGACAAATGTCTTGAGGGTTTAATTAAAGGAGTTAAGACAACCGTATTTTGGCGTTGTTTTTAAACAACAAAGCATATGTCTTAACTCCTTAACTTCTTTAACTCCTTAACTCCTTAATGAGATGCAGGGGAAAATTACTTCTGGAATACGCGAACGTAGTCCACCTCCATGGTGGCAGGTAAGCAAGATGGGTCTACGCCCTGGCCGCCGCCCCAGGCACCGCCCCAGGCGAGGTTGAGGATGGGGTAGAAGGCTGCATCGAAAGGCCATGCCTCCTTGCCGCTGCCGTCGTTGTGATAGGTGAGGAGTTTCTCGCCATCCACATAGAAGGTCATGTATTCTGCTGTCCACTCCATACCGTAGGTGTGGAACTCGGTCTGTGAGTTGCTGATCTTGCGGCGTGCAGACTCGATGGTTGTGCCGGTGTTGTTGTACTTGGTGCAGTGGATGGTGGAAACAACCACGTCGGGGTCGTAGCCCACAGACTCCATGATGTCAATCTCGCCATCACCAGGCCATTTCTGCCAATTGACAGGCATCATCCAGAATGCGGGCCATGTGCCCTTGCCCTTAGGGAGCTTGATGCTTGCCTCGATGTATCCATACTTCCAACCTGTGGATTCACGAGCGTAGAGACGAGCGCTCTTGATGGTGCCGCCATCGTCGAGGAGGTTGATCTTCAGTGTTCCGTTGGAAACCTGTGCCACCTGGTCCTCGCGCACGTAGGTCTGCAACTCGTTGTTCACCCATCCGGCTGGCTTGATCTCGTAAGTCCAGTCTGGTCCCAATTCGTTGTCGCTGAACTCGTCGTTCCATACGAGGTTGTAGCCCTCGATGGGGCAGGTGATGTTCTGTCCGCCCTTGGCCTGTGTGACGGTGATGTTCTGGCGTGAGCCGCCCGACCAGATGGTGATGTTGCCAGTGCGCTCAGCGCCCTGGTTCTCGCCCACGGTGACGGTGATGGTGGCTTTCTTGCCTATGGGATTGGTGGGTGTCACCTTGATCCAGCTGTCGTTGGAATAGGCGGCAAACTCGTGTGTGCTCTCCACCTCGGCGGTCTGTGTTCCACCTTCCTTCTCGAAGTTCAGCGTGGTGGAAGAGAGGGTGATGGTCTCGGCCGAAGCGTAGCTGATGTCGGTTTCGTTGTTGCTGCAAGCGCTGAGGCTTATAGCAACAGCGAATATTGCGCTAAAAATCATTATCTTTTTCATGTTAGTATGTTTATTGTTCAAGTTTTCAGGGGGAATTCCCATGAATTCCTCACCTGAGAAACTTGAGTTTTGATGAAATTACTGAGCAGTTTTCTGGAAGATGATATCGTAGATTTCTACCTTCTCGCCTTCTGGATTTCCTCCAAAGTCGAATACCAGCTTGAGTTTCTGTGCAGCTCCCTCCTTGAGGACGGTAGCAGGAACCTTAACCTGATATTCCTCGCCTGCCTTGAGGTCGTAGGTGTTGAGGAAGAAGAAGTTGTCATCGCTGCTCGTGTCTGTTATCTTCACGGTTACGCCCTTGATGTCTTTCTTAGCCAAGAACTTGCACGAGAAGTCGTAAGGCGTGTCAGCCTCGCCCGGAATGTCGGTGATGAGGTGAACCTGTGCCTGCCACTGTAAGAAGGTTGCTGTAGGCAGCTCAACGGTGTAATGGCCCTTGTCGGCAGTGAAATCGGGAGCGGCTATCTCGGCCCATCCTGGTGCATAGTAGAAGAAGGTACTGAAGCCAGCGTCGCCCTTGTCGTCCACATGGCTCTTCCAGATGTTGGAAGCGCTGTTGTAGTTGTATACGGTCTTATCTTCTTCCTCGGCAGGTGCTTCCACACCGTCGCACTTGTGTTCCTGCAAGTCGATGTTGCTGATGGTGAGCTTGGTGTTGTCGGCATTGCCTCCGCCGTCGACGACTAAGGTGACGTTGTCCATGTCGATGCCATCCATGTCGCTACGGTAGAAGAGAACTTCCTGGTTGGCCTTCAGGTCGATGCGCTCCATAAAGTAGTAACTGTCGTCGTCGCCCGTTTTCACCAGTTTGAGTGTTACACCCGGATGATCGGTGGTGGAAACGAGCTTGCAAGAGAAGTCGTACTTGGTAACCGCGTTAGTGGTCATGTCGGTGAGGAACTTGACCTGTGCCTGCCACTGCATGGCGGTAGCTGTCGGCAATTCGATGGTGTAGGCGCCGTTCTTCTCGGTGACGGTTGGGTTGTCTATCTGTGCCCAGTCGGGGTTGGTATAGAAGAACTCGTTGGTGAAATGGCAGTTCTTCCACATGTTGCAGTCGCTGTTGGAGTTGAAGCCCTGGAAGCCCTCGCTGGCGCAGGTGAGGATGTAGTGCCATGCTATGTTGCCATCGTCCCATACGAGCACCATGGTGCTGCCGGTAATGCTCTCTACACGCAGACGGAGCTCGCCGTTATAGGCTGCGTCGGCTGGGATGTAGGGGAAGCAGGTGTTGGCAGGCATGATGAGGTAGAGGTCGTCGCCCTCGGCACTGAGCTTGTAAGAGCTGTGCTGCTCGCTGACAGGCACCATGTAGTCTTCGGTGCCCTGATGATGGTCGGGGAAGAGGGAGCAGCCTTTGTTGACATACATGGTTCCGCCAGCACCTGGGTTGTAGGTATAGCTGTAGTCTGCGCCAAAGGTGAGTCGGTCGTCGTACACACCGAACTCGGCCTTCTCGTTGGGTCCAGCCTGATAATCCCCAGTGCCGTCGGTTCCTGAAGGTCCGCACGCCAGGTGGGCGGGTTCGGTGGCGGCGATGCGCCACTCCTTGCCCGACAGCTTGCCTACGATCTCGTTGAAGTCGACGAGGGTGTTGGCGACGTGGAATGTGGTCTCGCCCATGCCCTGCGACATACCGTTGCGGTTGCCCACACGGTAGTAAACCTTATAGTCGCCCGAATTGACCCATATTTTCTGCAGTGGGTTGACGGTGGAGTAGACGGGGTTCTTGGTTACTTCCTTGCCGTCAACAGGAATGTACCACATGGGGTAGATGCCGTCGCCCTCCATGTGGAAGGTTACTGTGTTGGTCTCGTCGTCGACGCTGGTAGTCACCTTTGCGTTCTCTGCCAGTGGCAGTCCTGCCTCTGATACGCCGTCGAAGTCCTCTGGGCTGCACGCGCAGAGTGCCAACCCTGCTGTGGCAGCGATGAGGAGTGCCTTGCTGAATATGTTATGTTTCATAATTGCTTGAGTCTTTATATTAATAGTCGTTTTGTGTCAGTGTGCCGTGAGATGCGTCGAGCTCACTCAAAGGAATAGGAAGATATTTCTTCTTCTCTGTCCATGTGTTGGTGCGGTAGCCGTAGGCATCGGGTACGAGTGTGGTGGCAGCCTTTCCTGTGCGGATGAGGTCCCAGTAGCGCTTGCCCTCGCCTACAAACTCCTTGTGGCGCTCGTCGATGATGTTGTCGATAGTGGCAGCCTTGTTGTCGGTGAGTCCGGCACGGTGGTGTACCTTGTTGAGGTATTCCTCGGCATCTGCCATGTTGCCGCCTGTGCGCACGATGAGTTCGGCTGCATTGAGCAGCGTCTCTGCGAAGCGGTAGATGCGCAGGTTGTTGTTGAAGTTAAGGTCGCCATCGGCTTTCTGGTCCTTGTTATTTTCTTTATAGGCGAGATACTTCTTGAGCCAGAGTCCGGTGTATTGCCAGCTCTTGGTGTCGCAGTTCTTGCCACGTCCGTCGAAGATGGTGGCGTCCTTGCGCACGTCGCCCTCGTCGAAGAGGTCTAAGGTCTCGAGTCTTACAGGCTCAAATCCCCATCCATTGTCCACTCCGTCGCTCTCCTTGTAGTCGCGTGGAGAGATGAAGCGTGGATAGACGGTTCCGCCCGCATTGATGACTCCACCGCCCCAGGCACGCACGGCTCCGTCGTCCATGTAGCCTATCTCGAAGATGCTCTCCTTGGTCCACTCGCCACTCTCGAGGAAGATGTTGGCGTAGTCGGGGTTGAGGTCGTAGTCCTGCTTGTCTTTGATAATCTCTTGCATATAGCCTAATGCCTTGGCGTAGCGGCTCTCGTCGTTCTGATACATCACCATCTCGGCATAGATCATGTAGGCGGCAGCCTGGCTCATACGTCCCAGGTTCTTGTCGTCCCACTTCATAGGAAGGGCGTTGAGGCCGATGGCGCTCTCGAGGTCGCTGATGACAGCCTCGTACACCTCGTCGGCGCTCTTCTGCTCACCGATGTAAGGCGACTTGAGGTTCTCGAAGTAGAAAGGTATGTTGCCATAGAACTTCCATACCTGCATGTAGTAGAAGGCGCGCAGCACCTTGGCTTCGGCCATGAAGGTGTTGTAGTCGGCCTGTGTGAGGGCAGCCTTGGCCCACTCTATATAGGTGAGCACGTCGTTGGCGTTGCGTATGCCCTTGTAGCTTTGGTCCCAGATGCCTGTGAGGGCATCGCCTGGGTTCTGGGTGCTGGCATAGTTGGACATCTTCTGTAGGAAGAGGTTGTCGGAACTGGTTCCGCCGCCTACCCACACATCATCTGCCATGATGTCGCTGCAGAGCTGTAGCGGAGCATACTGCACGTTGTTCCAGTCGTACTGGCGCATGGGGTTGTAGGTGGAAACCACAGCTTCCATGATGTGCTCCTTGTTGCTGTAATATTCCTGCAGGGTGGCCTTGTCGGGAGGGGTCACGTCCAAGAAGTCATCCGAGCAGCTTGTCAATGTAAGGGGAGCGATGAGCGCTGCCATCAATACATATTTATATATTTTCTTTGTCTTCATAATGATAAGTTTTTTAGAGGTTTAGAATCCAAGGTTGAAGCCCACGGTGATGGTGCGGCTCTGAGGATAGACACCATAGTCGACACCCAGCGAAGTGGCTCCTGTGCTGTCGCCTGATGAGATTTCGGGGTCGAAGCCTGCATACTTGGTAAGGGTGAGGAGGTTCTCGGCTGCTACGAAGAGGCGCAGCTTGTTGACGAAGAACTTCTTGGTGATGAACTGTGGCAGGGTGTAGCCCAGCTGGATGTTCTTGAGTCTGATGTAAGAACCGTCGGTGATGTAGAGGTCGCTGCTCTGCCAGTTGGTTCCGTCGTTGATGACGAAGCGTGGGTACTTGTTGGAAGTGCCTGGACCTGTCCAGCGGTTGAGCAGATAAGAAGGAAGGTTGGCTGGTTGCACGTCGGTACGGCGTGTGGCATCAAAGATGTCGTTGCCGGCAGTGCCCTGCCACATCATCATGAAGTCGAAGCCCTTGTACTCGGCATTGAGGGTGAAACCGAAGGTCCAGTCGGGCATTCCCTTACCTATCTTGGTGCGGTCGGCAGCATCGATGGCTCCGTTGCCGTCAACATCGACGAAACGCACGTCGCCAGGCACAGCCTTAGGCTGCAGCAATTCGCCGTCCTTGTTGACCCATGCCTTCACCTCGTCCATGGTCTGGAAGATACCGGCTGTCTTGTAGCCGTAGAAGTATGGGAATGGTTCGTTGTTGGAACCGCGGGTGATGGTTCCGGTGTTCTGCATAGAACCGAGTTCCAAGAAGCCTGAGGTGTTGCCGAGGTTCTTCAGTTTGTTCTTCAGATAAGAGGCATTAGCCTTGGCATGGAATTTGGCCTTACCGATGTTCCACTTGTAGCTGGCTTCGAGCTCAAGACCCTTGTTCTCCATATCGCCCACGTTGCCAAGAGGTGCGCCGGCTCCCACATAGTTAGGGATAGGCATACTGATGATCATGCCGTTGGTCTTCTTGATGTAATAATCGAGGCTGAATGTCAGGGCGTTCTTAAAGAATCCCAAGTCGATACCTAAGTCGGTCTGTTCGCTCTCCTCCCACTTCAGGTCGGGGTTGGCAAGTGAGCCTGCCTGTACACCATTGACAACGGTCTCGCCCTTGCCCAGGATGGTGTTATAAGGCGAAGCTGTCCAGGCTGCATAGGTGAAGTCGCCGATGTTGTCGTTACCATTCTTACCCCAGCTACCGCGAATCTTCAAGTTGCTCAACCAGTCAGGAGCATGGAAGTAAGGCTCGTTGATGACGTTCCATCCCAAAGAGAAGGAAGGGAAGGTGGCGTAGCGGTTGTTGGCACCGAAGCGTGAACTACCGTCGCGACGTACAGTAAACTGTGCCATGTAGCGCTCGTCGTAGTTGTAGCTGGCACGGAAGAAGTAAGAACTCAGTGTGTGTTCGTAAGCAGGTCCTCCACTGGCAGACATCTCGCCACGGCTCTGGGCGGCACTCGTATTGTTCATGAAGGGCTTGTTTATGTCCTTGAGGTTCTGCAATGCACCATAGAGGTTCATGCCTGTATTCTGCATCGCACTCTGACCTGCCACCAAGTTGATGGTGTGCTTGTTGAAGGTCTTGTCCCAAGTCAGCACGTTCTCCAACTGCCATACAGTGCCGCGGTTGCTCGACTGGTGGGCGTTGGTGATAGTGGCCTTATTGTTTCCTGAGAGATAATAGAGAGGTGTGTAGCCGTCGCTTCCCCAGAATGAGAGGTCGGCTCCGTAAGAGATGCGGTATTTCACGCCGTAACCGATGTTGAGGTCGGCAGAGAAGTTGGCTACAAACTTATGGCTCCAGCCCAAGTCGCCAGGCAGCGAGAGCATGGCCAATGGGTTGTTCATTTCCTGATAGCTGCTTCCTGGAACTGTGTACATACGTCCGGCTCCATCGTAGAGCATGTACTGCTCGCCATAGAGATTGCTCTGAGCTTCGGCTGCTGCACCGCTCACGGTAGGAGTGAGGATAGGAGAGAGGTAGAGGGCTGAACCCAATGGAGAACCATACTGAGAGTTGGCGTCGATGGCCTTGCTCTTGACACGAGAGTAAGAGATGTTGGCGCTGATCTGCAGTTTGTTGAGCCAGTCGCGGTCCTTGGTGTCGTCGAAGAGCGTGTAGCTGGTATTGCTGCGAAGCGACAGACGGCTGTAGTTGCTTCGGTCGTAGTTGCCGCCTACGATACCGTCCTGATGATAGTAACCCATAGAGAGGTAATAATTGATCTTGTCGGAAGCGCCGCTGACGTTCACCTCGTGGTTGACAACACCGGCGTTGTCGTTGAACACCTCGTCCTGCCAGTCGGTGCCCTTGCCGTACTGATAAGGATCGGCATAGATAGGAGCCTGTCCTGCGTTGACAAGACCTTCGTTCATCATCACTGCATACTCGGTGGCGTTAAGCACATCGCGGTGCTTCCATGGGTTCTGCCAGCCGTAAGAGAAGTTGTAGTTCACGTGTACTCTGCCCTTCTCGCCGCCCTTGGTGGTGACGAGGATGACACCGTTGGCAGCACGTGTACCGTAGATGGCGCCAGAGGCAGCGTCCTTCAGCACCTCGATGCTCTCGATGTCGCTGGGGTTCAGATAGTCGATACCGCCCTCGATAGGCATTCCGTCAACGATGTAGAGAGGGTTGCTGTTGTTGATGGTTCCGATACCACGGATACGAACCTGAGAGGCTGCACCAGGCTGACCTGATGAGGAAGTGACGGTAACACCTGAGGCCAAGCCCTTCAGCGCGTTGTCGACACGTACTGCCGCCTTGCCGTCGAGGTCGTCGGCACTCACCTTGGCGATAGAGGCTGTTACGACGCTCTTCTTCTGAACACCATAACCCACTACTACTACGTCTTCGAGGGTGCGTGAGTCTTCCTTCAGCGTGATTTTCAGCTTGTCGGAAGCCTTCACCTCTTGAGTCACATATCCTATATAAGATACGACCAATGTTGTGTTGGGGTTGGCTTGAATCGTGAAGTTACCGTCCAAGTCGGAAACTGTACCTTGCGAGGTACCTTTTACTACTACTGATGCACCGATGATGGGTTCGCCACTCACGTCGGCGATGTTACCCTTACAGGTAATCTGTTGCGCCTGCATGATGGTTGCCACAAACAATGTCAGCATCACCATTAATAACCTTGTTGGTTTCATAAGCTAAATGTTTAGATTTTTATTATTATTGTGTCTCGTTATTATTAGGTACGATGTAGATGGACGACTTTTTCGTCTTTTACCGAAGCATTCGTTTTTCCGCTTGCAAATGTACTAAAAAAAATAGTCGGTAACAACCCAGTGATAAATAAAAGTGGATTTGTAAAGTAGAAAGTTTTTCTTATGTTTCTGATTATCAGTACTGTGCGAGAAACTTGAAAATCGAAATCAGTGGACGCTTTATAAAGCTGAACTTCGAGAAAAGGGCGCTTTCATCCTTCTTGTGTGTCGACAAAAAATAGAATTGTGTTTTTGTGCGATTTTGCTTCTGTTCGTATGTTGTCCACTTTCTTCTTATCCTTGATTGTCTTTTAAACAGTTGATTATTAGTGGTTTGTGAATCTTATGGCACTTCTGTTGTTCCACTTTTCCATTTTATGCCGAAAAATGGGTGGATTTTTTGCTTAATTTTGCGGCAACAATCTGATTTTTTTAATAACTTTAAAAACTTAAACGCGTATGAAACATTTGAATTTACTTCTGTTTGCATCTTCCATGATGTTCGTGGCGCCTGCTTATGGTCAGGACTATAAACAGGTATGGGCGGACGAGTTCAACAACGTAGGTTCAGTAGACGAAGGAACCTGGAACTTCGAGACTGGAAACTATAACAACGGATTTGGCAACTGGGAGTTGGAAAGCTATCAGAAGGCCAACGCCACCGTAGGTCTCGCACCAGATGGAACCACCAAGGCACTCATCATCACAGCCAAGCCCGACCTTACTTCGGCACGACTCTTCACCAAGGACAAGGTGTCGTTCAAATATGGTAAGTTGGAAACACGCATCATGATCCCTAAGACTGCCAATGGTTTGTGGCCTGCCTTCTGGCTGCTTGGCAACACGGGAACATGGCCTTCGTGCGGTGAAATCGACGTTTTGGAGATGGGACATTTTGACGGAATCAAGAACGGCACTCAGGAGAAATACTATAGTGGCGCCTGCCACTGGGGTGTTTATCAGAATAATAGCTATCCCAACTATTGCAAGTTCACTACCTCACCTACGAGCCTGCAGGACGGCAAGTTCCACAAGTTTGTATTGGAGTGGACGCCCGATGTCATCAACATGTATCTCGACGACGCTGCTAAACCTTATTATAGCATGGACATCAGCGACAGAAGTCAGAATACATCGCCAGGCAACTATTTCAACAAGCAGTTCTATATGCTCGTCAACTTGGCGATAGGCGGCAACTTCACAGGCGTGCACGATAGAGCAGCCGTTACAGCCCTCAATTCTGGCGAGAAGAAGATGTATGTAGACTATATTCGCCTTTACCAGAAGGAGGGACAGGAGTGCTACACCGTCAACGGAAAAACCGTCGATAATATGAACGAAGACACACGTTTCGAGGACACAACCACCAAGTTAGGAGAATATGGCTACAAGTCGCTTGATGCTGCAGGTAAGTCGGTCTTCGACTTCTCTAAAGGTTCAGACTACGTCATTATCAGCGCTTCCACCGGTGTAATGCAGCAGATGGGTGAGAAAATCAAAGCCGACTATTCGGTAGACAACACCACTCAGCACCTCTATATTTGGGAGAACACCTATGCGCCAAGCATTGGAACAGGTGTCAATTCCTTCGGACTCAACGAGGATTACTCTGTTTTTACCGTTACCCAAAAAGGATGGTCAGGATTGGGCTTTCACGGATTGAAAGACCTCTCCATGCTCGACGACAGCTACTATCTCCATTTCTCGATGAAGGGCGACGATGCTCTCTTGCATGCTTCTCATGCGATTCGTGTAGGTGCGGCCAGCTTCACTATCGGCAACAACCCTGTGGAGGGCATGATTTTGGGCGACTACAAACGCGATGGCGAATGGTACAGTTTCGACATTCCTTTCAGCAAGCTCAAGAAGATGGCAGGAACTGTGTTCCCCGACAAGGACGGTGGTGCTGCTGCCTATAGAGAGAATGCTATCAGCGCGCTCAGTGGTGGAAATGCAGGCACAAAACTTACCTTCGACAATGTGTTCTTCTATAAGAAGCAGGGTGGCAGCGAGACTCCTGATGTCGACGCTACGCTCGGAGAATTTGGATCCAAGTCGCTCAACGCCGAAAACCAGTCGACTTTCGACATTGCATCGGGTTCCGACTACGTGCTCATCGCCACTGGCAGCACCTTTGCCAATCAAGTAAAGGACGCAGGCAAGGTAAAGGCCGACTACAATGTCGACAATAGTCGCTATAACTTCAACCTCTGGGAGGGCACCATGACAGGCGCTACACCCACAGGCACCAACAGCTTCGGCTACAACGAGGAATACTCCTGCGTGAAGGTTGCTGGCGGAAAAGGTTGGTCGGGCGCCGGCTATGCTCCTGCAGCAGCCACCGATATGAGCATGATAGACGACAGTTACTGGCTCCACTTCTCAATGAAGACAACCAATGAGATCAGCAAGAATGCTCCTTATGCCATCGTCATTGGCGAGAATGCTCACTTCACCATTGGCTCTGCTCCTTTCGAAGATGGAAGTAAGAAATATGCAGTACTTGGCGATTTCTATCGCAACGGTGAATGGTACAGCTTCGATATTCCAATGACAGAAATCAAGAAATATGGCACTCCTGCCTTCTGGGGTAATAGTTCTTACAAAAATAACATCCTGAGTGTCCTTGCTGGCGGAACCAACGGTGTAGAGGTGAATCTCGACGGTGTCTTCTTCTACAAGAAGATTACTACTGGTATCCAGGCTTCTACTGCAGATAAGAAGCAGCAAGCCAAGGTGCTCGGCATCTACGACCTCACTGGCCGCCGTGTCAGTGATATGAATGCTGGTGGCATTTACATCGTACGAACCAACCAAGGAAACTTTAAGGTGAAAAAGTAATATTTAAAGGTAAAAAAGTAAAAACAACTTTCTCAAATGGGGAAGTTAAGATAACTTCTCTAACTTCTGCACATGAGAAAGTTCAATAAATCAGGTACAAGGGGGCGTTTCATCAAGATGAAATGCCCCTTTTATCTTAATATTTTTCAAAACGAAGAAATAGATAAACAATAGATAATCAGTTACTTGTGCTCTTTTTGTTGCTTCGTGAAGCCACTTTTTTACCCACAGCCGAAAAGCGAAACGATAAAAAGAGTAAATTTGCAAGCGAAAACTTAATAACTTAATTGTGTAATTAAAAAAACTATGCTTATGAATAGGAGAATTTACAAATTGTTACTTTTCTGTATGGTTAGCATGCTTTCTGTTTTTGTGCATGCTGCCAATACGCTGGAAGTAACTTATCAGATTGGTAACACCCAAAAAGTCACTTGTCTATGGCCGTCGTTATAAAAGATGAACGCGTAAAAATATATCGTAGCTTTAGTTCTTTCAGAACATCATTGGCACAGATTAGGAATAACAACACATACAAACATTATAACTTTGCGTACAAATTTAAATAACTCAAGTTTCGCAAGTGGGCTAAGAGCTTCTGCCCCTTCAGGGCGTGTGGGGCAAAACTTGCGAAACTTCAGTAAATAATAACTAAAAAGAAAGGAGTGAGTTTCTCAGATTTTATTTGAATTTTTGCAATGTCATTCAGAGTTTTATTTGTTTTTTAAATGCAACACTAAGATAAGTGAAACTTCTGACATGACATAATCCTGGGCAACTTTTTGTTGCTGAGGTCTTTTAAAAGTTTAATTAATAATAGTGTTGCGGAATTATGGATATGAAAAAAAATATACTTTTATCAATGATTTTGCTCGCTTTGTGCTTGATACAGGCTTCAGCGGACAATTATTTCTACAAAATCCGGCTTTACAAAGATAATGGTCAGTTGGATGAATGGTCTAATTATATTGAGGTAAGCCATGATGATACGAAAGGAGTTTATGTTAACGGACTGGGAGATCTTATTGCTGGAAAGACTGTAAAGGATGAAGGTGATAGGCATGGGAATGGCATTAAAGAATATACATTGCCCCAAAACGCCAAGAATGAGGTAGATCTGGATAAAATTTGGGGTATTCAATTTGCCAATGGGATAGGAAGAGATCTAAATGGACAATCAAAGATAATGCAGGGAGCTGAATATTATACAGCGTGGAAGGAGATACAAACTCACATCAAATATCTCGGATTGCGCGATTATAAACTTGATGCATATAATAATTCGGGCTATTTCATGGGTATGCATAATGTTGAAGAGTTGGAATTGCCTAAAGAAGGTATGAACGTAGGAAATGGTGCTGAAGATGGTCAATTATATTTCGCTAATGCTTATAATCTGAAAACAATAACTATATGGAGCGGAGAGAAGAAAGTAGATATAACAGATGATGCGGTAAAGGATAAAACCTTGCTGAATATAGTTGGAAAAAAAATGTTTTCCAATTGTTATGGCTTGAGTACCAAATATATAAACCGATTGATAAAGAATGTTACAGAGATAAAAGACAATGCTTTTTACGCAGATGACGAAAATCGTGATAAATTCTCTGACGAAGAAGACAATACAATGCCTATTGAGATACCCAGCTCAGTAACGAAAATAGGAAGTCAGGCTTTTTATAATCGAGTGAAAGTTACCGGACTGATTATTCACGGAAATGGTGGCAGCTTGGAGATTGGTTCTCAAGCATTCAGACGCTGCGAACAGTTGCATACCTTAAACTTGGATAATGCTAAGATAACCTATCTTGGAACTGGTGTATTTGGTGACTGTCGATCCATGACCAACGAATTTGTTAATGGTGTGTTAACGAATTATGCAGCCAATGGGGGAAATTATGCAGCCAATGGGGGAAAGAAGATTCCTGCTTATCTGTTTTTTGGCTGCAACGGACAAGATGGACATGATGGAACGGATCCGAATAAACATGTTTGTTCTTTTACCGATTTGAATATTCCTGCACAGTTTACTGAAATAGGAGATGGTGCATTTGCTTCTACTGGTGATGCTAAAATAAAGTTGAAAACTATTACAGTGAACAGTGAGAAGGCTCCTACGTGCCTACAAGGGGAAACGGACGAATATGCAAATATTAAAAATAAAAGCGTGTTTGCAGGGCTGGATCCAAATTTGACAACTGTAATCTTTGCTAATGCTGCACAAAACTGGGAGGAAACTGAGACAACTGGTTTTTTGACCTATATGAATGATAATTCTGAGTTTCAGCGTCTTCTCACAAAAGACCTATATAGTAATCATACAGAATATATTAATGTGCCGCAGCAACATGCGATAGTAAGATTGCACAGAACACTTAAGGAGGGTTGGAACACCATTTGTCTGCCTTTTGGAGTGAATAACAGATATGGTAGTTTGTGGGATGAAGCTTATAATACCAAACAGGCTCACAATGCACGCATCATAGTGAATGGGCTTACCAATAATGATAGCGGGGCTACTAGTGCTAATTTCACAATGGGTGTATACCGCGGCTATTGGAAAGAGGGTAAGACTTTCATGTTTCTCCATTACACCGATTTTGATGCTTATCCGCTTGATTTATGTGAGACATTCCTTGTTAAGATGAGAAAACAAGATATTGCAGAAGATGGTATTTATACGTTTAGAAATGTTGATTTGAACTACCGCTGGTCTGCAAATGGAGCAAGTGGAAATGATGGGAATTGGACGCTTGTAAAAACATATTCTGCTGAGGAAATGTTACAGCAGGTAAAGGATTTTGATGGTCAAGTGAATACTGATGCGAAACCATTTGCAGGTAAGGCATCCTATGATGAATATGTGCTTAGAGGTTCTCTTGTTCAGTGCACGGGCACTGTGGGGGATTCAAAAGTTGGAATAACAACCGATGATTATTTCTTTCAGCAGTCCCAAAACGGCACGATGAAACTCTATCCCTATCCAGCTGGTAAAAAATACGGTATCCGTGGGTTCAGTGGGTGGTTTCATCGTAATAATAGTATCTCGAATGCTCATGAACTTTCTTTAGGTTTGTTTGATGATAGTAGTATCACTCCTATAGAAACAGTAAAGGAAGATGACTTGAATAGAGACACTTCTGGCAAAGTTTATAGCATCAGCGGAGTGCTTATGAAAAACAATGCCGCCGATCTGAATAATCTGCCAAAGGGCATTTATGTCGTGAATGGAAAAAAATATGTAGTCAAATAAAAAAAGCAACAATGAAAAAGGAATATATAAAACCGAAAATCATTATTATAAAAACATGTAATGATGATGCTTTATTACAAACAGCATCGCTTTGTGATATCGACAAACGCGATTCTGTTGAAAATATTGCCGGCGAAGGTGGCGAAGACGGACCGATCACCGATGGTGATGGAACCATTTGGAATGACTAACAACTTTATTTCACGTTTTTCCAAAAAGTACAAAGCATGAATACATTGAAACAAACTCTTTTTTTATTGCTCATTCTCGTATTTTCGGGAGTGAGCAAAACTATTGCCCAATCCACTGGCGTGTATGTAGGTGGACATATCCGACGTGAACGTCCCGGTACCATCGAGAAATTACGCAATTCTGGTTTCACATACATCATTCTCTTCAATATCAACGTTGAGCCCGATGGTACACTGACTACAGATGGCGAGACGGTATGCAAAGATGGAAAGTATGTGTTTGGTAACACGCAACCCAACTATGTCTCTGACATAAAAAAACTAAAACAGGCACCAACAACCATAAGTAGAATAGAAATATGTATAGGTGGTTGGGGTAACGAGTCTTTTAGTCGCATCAAGGAACTTATTAATAGTCATGGTGTAGGAAGTGGTACCATCTTGTATAAGAATTTTAAAGCGCTTAAAAATGCCATTCCAGAGATTGATGCTGTAAACAACGATGATGAGCATTGCTACGATGTCGCAACGGCTGTTAAATTCCACCAGATGATGTATGAATTGGGGTATAAAACAACTATCGCGCCATATACGAACCGTAGTTTTTGGGAAAATCTTGTTTCTCAGTTGGGCGATAGATGTGATAGGGTACTTATACAGTGTTATGATGGCGGAGCAGGAAACAATCCATCCGACTGGCATTTAGGTAACAGAGCTGTCCATGCAGGAAGAATGAATTACCAAGAAGGTGGTGTAGATGCATGCGTAGCTCAGATGGAGTCATGGAAGAAAAATAATGGAGTGAGCGGAGGTTTTATTTGGCTTTATAACGATGAAACATGGAATCTTAATCAGTGGGCAACGAGGATGCTACGTGTGTTTGGTACAAAAAAGTGCGATGACAGTATAGCAATTCTTTATGCAGATTCCGACTATCGTGGTTATTCAAAATCATTGGGCGAGGGTAGCTATACTCAGGCAGAACTCGCCATGTATGGCATTAGTGCTAAGGATATATCATCGTTGAAGGTCACAAAAGGCTTCAAGATTACACTCTATGAGAATGCTGATTGCACTGGTAATTCAAAGAGTTGGACAACAGACGCTTCTTTTGTTGGTGGGGATTGGAACGATAAGGCTTGTTCGGTGCGAATCGAACCAAATGGTAAGAGCGGTCTATCGGGTAACTTCAAAATCATGAACCGCAACAGTGGTAAGTATCTTGACTTGGATAAAAACAAGACTGATAACAATACCGCAATCGTCCAGTTTGATGACGAGGGTGTAGATGCCTCTCAGACGTGGACATTTACAGAGGTGATGAATGGTAAGGGTGTCTACTCCATCTGCTCCTATGGTAATAAGAACCGAGGTATGGATGTCGTTGATTTTTCTAAAGATAACGGAGCTCAGGTGCAACTATACGACTATTTGGGTAATAATCATCAACAGTTTATTCTCTACGACTGTGGTGAAGGCTATTATCAACTTGTAGCTCGTAACAGTGGTAAAGTGGTAGAGATTCCACAATCAAGCAAAGGAAATGGTGAATGGATAAAAATCTACGACAACAATGGCTCCCACACACAACAGTGGGCCGTGGTTGAGAACCGATACGACGAGGCTTCTGCAGTTACATTGTATACCGATGCAGACTATAAGGGTAAAGCTGTGACCCTTTCTGAAGGCGAATATAACCTCAGTCGAATGGGGCTTTACAATCTGAAGGACAATGATATGAGTTCTTTGAAGGTCACTCCTGGTTTCAAGGTTACAATCTATGAGGATGACAATTTCAATGGCAAAAGTAAGTCATACACAGCCTCTGAGAGTTTCGTTGGTGAAGAATGGAATGATAAGATGTCTTCGTTGAAGGTTGAGGCATACGGAAAGAGTGGACTGTCAGGTGACTATAAGTTGCAAAACCGCAACAGTGGTAAGTTTCTTGATTTGGACAACAACAACACAGACAATAAAACAGCCATCGTTCAATATGATGATGAGTACATGGATGCAACGCAGATATGGACATTGACAGAGATTGGTGGTGAAAAAGGTGTTTATTCTATATGTACTTCAGTCAACAAAAGGCAAGGTATGGATGTAGCCGATTGGTCGAAAGACAATGGCGCCCAGGTGCAACTCTATGAATATAACGGCAACAGGAATCAACAGTTCATCGTTGTCGAAAAGGGTGATGGTTATTATCAATTTGTTTCACGTCTTAGTGGTAAAGTGATAGAGATACCGAGCTCGAGCAAGGACAATGGCGAGTGGATAAAGCTATATGACAACAATGGCACCAATACGCAACAGTGGAAATTCGTTAGTCCGTCAGTCTATTCTGGCATCGTAAACACCGAAAGTCTCTCTGGGATGAACCTCAGAAAAGAGGGCAATACCATCATCGTGACAGGTGCAAAAGGTAAAGAATTGACTATCTATGATGTAAGCGGAAGACTGATACGTTGCGAGAGGGTTCTATCGAACGTAGACTCAATATCCATCTATGACCAACCTTCAGGAATTTATGTGATAAAGGTAGCTCAAGAAATATTCAAAATTAGATTTTGATGCTAATAAAGACGCTTATAATTGTTTAATACAAAAACTAAAGACTTATGAGATTTAAAAACTTATTAACCATTTTATTACTCTTCGTTGCTACATTGCTTTGGGCTGAGCCTATAACACAGAGTACTGCGCGAAAGAAAGCAGTAAACTTTGCAAGTAAGCATGGTAAGACTATAGCTGAAGATGTAAAAAACCTTTTTAAAGTGAGAGGCAAGACTAAAGCACAAGCAATGCCGTATTATGTATTTAATACCAATGATGATAACGGTTTTGTTATTGTTTCGGGAGATGACCGAACAGCGGAGATCCTTGCTTACTCGGATAAAGGTCGTTTTAATGCAGATGAAATACCAGATAATATGCGCGAATGGCTTCGTTATTATGCCCATGTGATAGGTGCGTTGGAATCCACATCGTCTGTCAAAGCGTCAAGTACCACATTATATGATAATGGACTACGTGAAGCCAATAGCGCTATCTCTCCCCTTCTATCTTGCACCTGGAATCAAGGTAGTCCTTATTATGATCGCTGTCCGTTAGTTGAAGGGCGCAGATGCTACACAGGTTGCGTATGTACAGCTGCTGTACAAGTGATGTATTATCATCAATGGCCTAAATCTGCTACCACTAATATTTCAGAGCATTCGTTTACATATAATAATAGGAGATACACGGAAAACGAACTTACACCTGTTGTCTTCGATTGGAAAAGCATGAATAACAGTTATCGTGATGGTCAATCAGATCATTCGGCAACTGCTGTCGCTGTACTCATGCAATATGTAGGGCAGGCCATTAAGTCTGGCTATGGACCTGATGGAACTGGATCAAGTTTTACAGAAGTGGAGAATGCCTTAAAGAACAACTTCGGTTACGATGGAAATATTCAACATCTTTTTCGTAACAATTATAGTAACGAAGCATGGGAAAGTTTGATATATCGAGAATTGGCAGAGCGCCGGCCGGTCCTCTATGCAGGCACATCAAGTGGTGGAGCACATGCATTTGTATGTGATGGATATGATGGAAACGGTCTTTTTCATATCAATTGGGGATGGGGAGGAATGTGCAACGGCTACTTCAAACTATCCGTTTTGAACCCTAACGACAATAGTGGCATGGGTGCAAGTAGTTCAAAAGACGGCTATTCCATGAATCAAGATGTGCTCATTGGGATACAACCTCCATCGAAACACGCCGATAATCCTGTGGCAACATTTTATTCTGATATCGACTACAAAGGTAAGGCTGTGGACTTACCAGAAGGAGAGTTTTTGCTGTCCTTATTACAATCATATGGGATAACAAACGATGATATATCGTCGTTGAAGGTGAAGAGTGGTTTCAAAGTCGTTGTCTATGAGAATGATGGATTCGGCGGGAAGAGCAAATCTTACACAGCTTCTACTGCTAATATGGGTTCTGAGTGGAACAAGCAAGTATCATCAATAAAGATCGAACCAAATGGTAAGAGCGGTCTATCGGGTAACTTCAAAATCATGAACCGCAACAGTGGTAAGTATCTTGACTTGGATAAAAACAAGACTGATAACAATACCGCAATCGTCCAGTTTGATGACGAGGGTGTAGATGCCTCTCAGACGTGGACATTTACAGAGGTGATGAATGGTAAGGGTGTCTACTCCATCTGCTCCTATGGTAATAAGAACCGAGGTATGGATGTCGTTGATTTTTCTAAAGATAACGGAGCTCAGGTGCAACTATACGACTATTTGGGTAATAATCATCAACAGTTTATTCTCTACGACTGTGGTGAAGGCTATTATCAACTTGTAGCTCGTAACAGTGGTAAAGTGGTAGAGATTCCACAATCAAGCAAAGGAAATGGTGAATGGATAAAAATCTACGACAACAATGGCTCCCACACACAACAGTGGGCCGTGGTTGAGAACCGATACGACGAGGCTTCTGCAGTTACATTGTATACCGATGCAGACTATAAGGGTAAAGCTGTGACCCTTTCTGAAGGCGAATATAACCTCAGTCGAATGGGGCTTTACAATCTGAAGGACAATGATATGAGTTCTTTGAAGGTCACTCCTGGTTTCAAGGTTACAATCTATGAGGATGACAATTTCAATGGCAAAAGTAAGTCATACACAGCCTCTGAGAGTTTCGTTGGTGAAGAATGGAATGATAAGATGTCTTCGTTGAAGGTTGAGGCATACGGAAAGAGTGGACTGTCAGGTGACTATAAGTTGCAAAACCGCAACAGTGGTAAGTTTCTTGATTTGGACAACAACAACACAGACAATAAAACAGCCATCGTTCAATATGATGATGAGTACATGGATGCAACGCAGATATGGACATTGACAGAGATTGGTGGTGAAAAAGGTGTTTATTCTATATGTACTTCAGTCAACAAAAGGCAAGGTATGGATGTAGCCGATTGGTCGAAAGACAATGGCGCCCAGGTGCAACTCTATGAATATAACGGCAACAGGAATCAACAGTTCATCGTTGTCGAAAAGGGTGATGGTTATTATCAATTTGTTTCACGTCTTAGTGGTAAAGTGATAGAGATACCGAGCTCGAGCAAGGACAATGGCGAGTGGATAAAGCTATATGACAACAATGGCACCAATACGCAACAGTGGAAATTCGTTAGTCCGTCAGTCTATTCTGGCATCGTAAACACCGAAAGTCTCTCTGGGATGAACCTCAGAAAAGAGGGCAATACCATCATCGTGACAGGTGCAAAAGGTAAAGAATTGACTATCTATGATGTAAGCGGAAGACTGATACGTTGCGAGACAATAGATTCTGTCAAATATTCCATGTCTTTGGATAAAATGAAGTCAGGTATCTACATCATGAAAATAGATTCCATTGCTAAAAAGATACGGGTCGAGCTGTAACATTGCTATATTCTATAATCTAATAATTGAACTTTAGCAAGTTCGGAAGTTGAGTACTAATAATTCAAAATTAACTATTATGAAAAAAAATCGTATTTTATTGTTTTTAACGTTATTCTGCGTGGCAATTCTGAAAGTCCATGCACAAAAAATTCCTATTGAGATAGTGAACAATTCTGTTTTTCCTGACGACAAGGTATATGTGGCTATCATTGGTAAGAAAGTGAGTGATGATACTCCTATTTATTATGACCTCATAGCCAACAATGCAAGTGATGCTGCACTCAGGACCCTTACTGTCAATACAAACACTCTGCATAAGTTCAACGGAGATAGAGGTTATGCCAATGTGTTTACGCCGCTGAATCAGATAAAAAACAAAACCATTTACGTAGATAAAACCCATGCTTGCCGTATGTTTTTTGGTTTCAATTCACCGCTTTACCTACACGTAAACGATAATAATGGTGGGTATGCAGGAGCTGACATGCAAAACCCTTCCGACCCGAATATCGATCTGCGATGGGAACTTATTGAATTTACTTATGATAGGTATGGTGTGATGTTTATCAATACCACACGTGTTGATGCATTCCAATATCCCATGGGATTGGAACTATATGGAAATGCTTCGGCAGGTGCCAATAATCCATACACCAAGCGTGGAGAGGTGAATACCTATGAGGAGATTATTAATCGCTGGAAGACACAAAACGAAGGTAATATCTTCTCTAACTGTCTGAAGAACAATATAACCCATGATAATTTGGGAGGTATTATTATGCAACCATCTAAAGTGGCAGAGGTGAAGAATACTGGATATTTCGATGGCTACATCAACCGTATCTGGAGCGAGTTTCGCACTAAAGACATACACGTAAACATGGGCAACCAATTAGGTGTTTGGCGTGGACGTGTGAATGGCAACAACTTCGTCTTAAAAAGTGAGTCAGGACCTCGTCAAGGGCAGACGGCCATTGTAGGCAAGCCTACCTCCATTGATGTGATAGAAGGTGCAGGAGAGTTTGCAAAATTCAATGGCAACAGTGCAGATCTTCCAGTACAAGCCATGTTCTGTGGAGCGATGAATCGTGGAGTGATAAAAACAAATCTTGCAGATGGCGAACTGCAGGATTGGGGAGATACAGGAAGCTTCTTCAACACCGATGTATGTAACCCTTATGTGAAATTCTTCCATCAGAAAGACATCAGTTACGACGGTTATACCTATGCCTTCGCATACGATGACACATTTGACCAAAGTGCAACATGTGTCACCAGTCATCCAGAACGTGCCGTGGTAACTATTGGTGGATTTAAAGGACAGTCTGGGCCAGTTCATCCTATACCAGAAGTTACTGCTGCTCCTATCCCTCATCACACAACTGACAATGTGAAATCGGTTTATAGTGATACTTACACTTCGCTTGTTCCGCATATGTTTATTGGCTCTTGGCAACAACAGACAGCTACACAGAGTGTCAGCCTTGACGGCAACAATACACTCAAGTGTTCCAACTTTAATTATGTCGGAATTGAGTTTGGTGGTCCTGAGATAGACGCAACAGATATGGAATATCTCCATTTGGATATCTATCCTCTATCTTCTTTTACGATCAATGTATACCCAATATGTCGTAACAACGATGGGAGTGTCAACGACCGTTTGAAAAAAACTATTAATCTCATAGCTAATCAATGGAATAGCATAGATATCCCTATGAGTGATTTTGTTGGACTCAACGCTTCCAGGATCTTCCAGTTCAAGTTTGATAACGGTAAAGGAGAGACCTTCTATCTCGACAATCTGTATTTCTACAAGAATGGTTCTTCTAGCGGAATAAGTAGCATAGAGACCCACACACAGGATAATCATGCGTGGTACAACTTGCAAGGTCAGCGTATGAACGATGGTGCAGGCTCATTGCCAAAGGGAGTGTACATACATAACGGAAAGAAGATTTTTGTGAAATAACATAAAATAATAAAAACTCATGCGGAAGATTCTTCCGCATGAGTGATAACCAGATCAGTGACATGAGTCCAGTATGTGGTCAAATAATTAAAAATATGAAGAGACGAATTCTTTTTGCAAAAAACTTTTTCCTTGTAGGTTTATTGCTATTAACTTCTTTACAAGTCATAGCGCAAAAAGCCCGTGTGATGATCACTACGGAAAACAACAGTAAACTCTTGTCAGAGACAATACTGAAAACCACAAAAGGTAGACCTGCATCCAACTATGTGCGTATCAATACAGACCGTCAATATCAGACGGTAGATGGTTTTGGCTTCGCTCTTACCGGAGGGACGTGTTACAATCTTATGCGAATGAGTGTAGGAGAACGTGATGTACTTCTTAAGAAAATATTTTCAGAGCGCCAGGGTTATGGTGCGAGTTATGTGCGCATAAGCATAGGATGTAGTGACTTTTCTCTTTCACGCTATACTCTTTGCGATGTAAAAGGCATAGAAAATTTTGCCCTTCAAAGTGAAGAAATTGCGTATGTGATTCCCATTCTAAAAGAAGTGCAAGCCATCAACCCCAAGCTGAAAATCATTGCCGCACCATGGACTGCTCCTAAATGGATGAAGGTGAGTCAGAAAAATGGGGATGTTCCGTATGATAACTATGTAGGCGGACATCTGAATAAAACTTGTTATTCGGACTATGCGGACTATTTCGTAAGGTTTCTGAAAGCGATGAAAAACAACGGAATAACAATCCATGCGGTGACTCCACAAAATGAACCTGGAAACGGAAACAACGAAGGAGGAGCTATGCTCATGGATGTTGAAGAGGAAATAGCTTTTGTTAAGGTTCTTGCCACAGCCTTTCACAATGCAGGACTGAGTACCAAGATATATCTTTTTGACCACAATTTTAATAACGAACAATATGCCGAACAGGTAGCAAAGTCCTTGCGGTCATCATCGTTTCTTGGTGACGATCTTGTGGAAGGTGCCGCTTTTCATAACTATGGGGGTGACCCTACAGCCATGGCTACGTTTTATAATAACACGGGTCTGAAGTCAATCTATACTGAGTCAAGTATAGGCTCGTGGAACGATGGACGTAATCTAAATGGCAAGCTATGCGGAGAATTCAACTGGTCGGGTTTGCGTGCGTTGCAAAACCAGAGTAGTGCATTTATAGCATGGAACCTGCTTCTCGACTATAATGGTCATCCTACCACCTTATCTAATAGTACTGTGTATGGCAATATAGAAATAGATCCAAGTAGTTATGCGCTCTCTACGGTACGCTACAATCGCGATTATTATATCATTTGCCATCTTTCTTCTGTCATCCGACCTGGTGCGGTAAGATGTGACTATATAGAGAATGGTGTACCAAGAGATGACTGGAACTTCAATTATGTCGCACTAAGAAACTCGGATGGCACCACAGCTTTTGTCATTAGTAATAAGACATCGGTCGAAAAGCATATCAACCTTGCTTCGAATAGCGAATATGTGAACGTAAATATACCTGCCAAAAGTGTTGTTTCTGTCCTTTTGGGAGATACAGAACAAAATGCCGTGACCTTTGGTGGTATGGAGATGATTCCGTCAGATAACCGAAATAGTTTTTCTATCAATACCTATCTTGAAAAGGGCAAAACATATACTGCTGTAGGCGATGATGCCTTCAGTTCACCTGACTTCTATGAAGATCCTGATTTTTTCATCAAGTTAGGAAATGGTCGTTTCAAGTTTACGGCTCTCAGTGGTTATTATAACATCAAGTTTGTCCCCGCAACGAAGAGTTTTCGTATATACGCCTCTCATGAGAATGGGAATCCATTGAGTCTTAATGCAGATGGCACCGGTGCCTTATGGGCTATTGGCAGTGATGGATTGCATAAACCGTATTATAGTATCATAAGCAATCAGAGCTGGTGGACTGATACCGACCATGCTACATGTATGGCACCCGTGGGCAACAAGAGATACCAACTGACACTTACTGCAGGTCGTCAACTGAATGTAAATCATGTTGACTTTAAATTTTTCGGACAGGCAGGATGGGGTGTTGAATTGAATCCTACAGGTGAATACCGCATCTCTTCCAGGAGTGATGTGTTTCTCATAGGGCATCAGGCAGTGAATGGGCATAGTGATGGCAATGTGTATGTGGCTGACGGTGTGACGCTACAAGAAGGAAGAACCTTTCGTTTTATCGTTGACATGTCGGTTCCCTCGCGGCCAGTAATGTCTGTTGATGATATATCTACGGGCATAAAACATCCTGAAGTATATGCTGATGGTCTTTCCAACGAGTGGTTCACACTTTCAGGTATAAAGATCGAACGGCCACATAAAGCTGGTGTTTATTTATGTAATGGGAAAAAAATCATAATCTTATAAATATCTGACTGAAGTTTCGCATGTGGTTCAAGTACGGGCTGAAGGCCCAAAAGCTCCAAAAGCAGCACGCCCTGAAAGGGCAGAAGCTAAGCCTTATAACCCCTGGACATCTTGGGATTAAGACTTACTTATTATAAAGGAAATGCGGGATTGAAGAATTCACTCAATCCCGCATTTTATTTTTTTTTTGTTGAATTTAAATCGCTAACTACTCAGTACCTCTATTGAAAACTTTGAATAGAAAAGCCTCGAAAAAATGAAAGCGGCTTCGATAGTCAATGAAGCCTATTTCGTAGAGCAATGAAAGCGGCTTCGTAAGCAGTTGAAGCCTATTGCATTTGTGGTTTAACGATTTTAGTCATTGCTCCACAATCTGCTGCAACTCACTGAGGGAGGTTGCCACTTCGATGTAGTCGTGCCAGTTGCCACGAATCATGCCTTGCGAAGCCATGTCGTCGAGAAGGGCGATGGTGGAGTTCCAGAAGCCCTTCATGTTGTAGAGAATCACCTTTTTGCTATGATAGCCGATGGTGTGGGAGGCAGCAACGGTGAATATCTCGTCGAGAGTGCCGATTCCGCCAGGGAGCGCCACGACGATGTCGCTCTGAGAGAGCAGCAAGTCTTTGCGGTCGCTGAGATTGTCGCAAGGAATCTCTACGTCGAGGTCGGGAAAAGTCTTGCCGCCTCGCTCTACGATGGTGGGAACTACGCCTATGGCTCTGCCGCCATGCGCCTTGACTGCCTTGCCGATGGTGTTCATCAGGCCGATGTTGCAGCCGCCGAAAACTAAGTCGTGCCCTTGCTCTGCCATCCACTTGCCCATCTCCTCGGTGAGACGGAAGTAGTCGCTGTCAATATGGGCGTTTGCTGAACAGAATACTGCTATTTTCATTGTTATTATGTTTTTTATATCAGCTAATCTTATGCAAAGTTAAATAAAAACTTTGGATTTGATTTCTTTTTCTGACTATTATTTCTTACTTTTGCACGCAATATGACTAATCTACCATTGCACAGATGACTAAAAATAGAATAATAAGATATTTTTTGATGTGGATCTGCTGTTTGTCGAGCCACGTTGCTGAGGCTGTGCTGATTCTTCAGGACGGCGGGGCTTGGGCGAAGCAGGGCATCGTGGAGCGACGACTCAACGAGACTGACGGACTGGCGCACCATCACGCGACGGGCCTTGTACAGGACAGACAGGGAATGATCTGGGTGGCAACATGGAACGGACTGAGCCGATACGACGGCTACAGCTTCGTGTCGTTCAAACCGAAGTCGGGCGATGGGTGCTCGGTGGGCGTGAACCGCATCAAGGACTTTCGTATTCGCGATCCTTATATATATTGTAATGTGGAAGGCTGCTGCGTAGTCTTCGACATCCGCACGGGACAGTTTGATGACTGTCATCTCTCCTGGAACAGGGCGCTGCGCAAATGGGGCTTCCCCGAGCAGGGCAAGAGGCGACTGACGACAGCCGACGGAGTGGAGTGGGCAGTCGACTCTCTGGGTGTGAAGATGAGCTACCGTAAGCCGTGTTATGCTACGTGGCTGTTGAGACAGCCAGGATGTCAGGTGAGGGCGCTCTTCCGTGACCGCGAGGGACGGATATGGGTGTGCTCGCGCGACGATGCCTCGGTGAGAATCTACGACACCAATCTGAATCTTCTGGGATTTCTTGGAGCCGACGGTCGACTGCATGGCGAGAAGACTCCTTTCCGGTCGGCTGTGTACACGATGTTGCAAGACGAGGACGGCAGCCTATGGTTGGGATGCAAACCTGGTGGACTGTTGCATCTGTCGCCCCGTGCCGACGGCAGCTACGACATCAGCCGAATAGCGCTTGTAATCCGTGGTAGGGAGAAAGAACATCATGTTTACTCGCTGCAGAAAGACCGATGGGGCAGGCTGTGGGTGGCAACGCTGAACCATGGACTGTTCTGTATTACCCCTTCGGGAAAGAGTTGGAGGTGCCAGCCCATTGTCCTTTCTCATGACGACATGACTGGCAAGTACTTGGGGGTGAGAATGATATATATCAGCCATCGTGACGAGTTGCTGGTGGGCACAACGCTTGGACTGTTCGCCACGAAGCTTACTGCCGCCAATCCAGCCTCGCTGCGCTTCACTCCGCACGAGCGTGAGGGTGGAAGAGATGGAAGCCTAAGTTGTTCTGCCGTCATGTTTATGGCGGAGGACAGAGCCAACAGACTCTATATCTGCACCGAGGGCAGCGGACTGAACATGGTGGAGCCCGGCGTTTCGCTGATCAGCAAAGATGTGGACTTCAGACACTTCGACAGGCGCGATTTGCCAGAGGACTTCCTCTTGTCGGCTTTCGCGTATGGACGGTACATGTGGTTTGTGGGCACTAACGACCTGACGGGCGTGGACGTGGAACATGGACTATCGCTCTATTTCAACCACCGCACATGGACCGATGAGCTGATCTTCTCGGATGCGCAGCCCCTGAGATGGAAAGGCGGCAAATGGCTCATGGGACTGATGGACGGACTGGTGCTGATGGATATGGACCTGCTGACGAAGCGCACCAAGGCGCCGCGCATCGTATTGACAAGGGTGTCGGTGGAAGAAGGCGAGATGATGGAGGCGGTGAGCGCCAGCGACACCATCTGTCTCGATGAGACGGAGCGCAATGTGAAGATAGAGTTTGCTGCCATCGACTATGCCAACACCCAGTCGATAAGCTATAGGTTCCAGTTGGACGACGGCGTATGGAATACCTTGGAGAACAGCCACACGGTGACGCTGCTCAACCTTTCGCCCGGTACGCACACGTTGCGGGTGGAGTCGAAACTGCCCACAGGACAATGGGCGGGCAACGTGAAAGTGGTGACGATCTGCGTGAAACCCACCATCTGGCAGACCACTACCGCCAAGGTGCTGTATGTGCTGCTGGTGCTGTTGTTTATCTATACCGTGGTGTATGTGACGAGGACAATTCGCGCCTCCCACCGCAAGCAAAGGGAACTGTTGGGGCAGTATCTCGACCTGATGGAGAGATACGACAAGGAGAAACACCTCGTCGTGGCTGTCAAGGCTGCCGGGGCAGACAAGACTGCTGTTGAGGTGGCAGAAAAGGCTGCTGAGGAAACGGTTGTTGTCGACGGTCAACAGCCCTTGCAAGCCGACAGCCGCAGCGTAGGCGAGGAGAGCCTGAACGAGGAAGACCAGCGCTTCATGCAATGCGTGGTGGAGTTTGTGGAACAGCACATCGACAATTCCGACCTCAGTGTGACCGAGCTGGCAGCCAAGCTGAACATCAGCAAGTCGGGACTGAACCGCAAACTGAAGAGTCTGTTGGGCGTAGCGCCTAAGGAGTTTATCAACAAGGCGCGCATGAACCGTGCCGTGGCGCTGTTGCGTCACAGCGACCTTCCTGTGAAGGAAATCGCCTATCGCTGCGGTTTCAGCGATCAGAACTATTTCGGCAAGTGCTTCAGGGCGGCAATGGGCGTCAGTCCGTCTGAATATAGGCAGAAAAACGGGCTTTGAAACGTTTTTACCGAACATTTGGGACGTTTTTACCACTCATGTCGGGGAAATTTGGCTACTTTTGCCCCCGACATTCTACTTCAAATATTTAAAAACTAATAGTAAAGACCTATGAGAAAAGTAGCGATTATTTTTATGAAGAAGTGTTCGGTACTATTGCTGATGCTTCTTTTCCCGTTAGGAGTGCTGGCGCAAAGCGTCACCGTTAGCGGACAAGTAACTGACGAGGCTGGTGAACCAATTATTGGCGCAAGCGTAAGGATTCCCGGCACTTCGGTGGGAGTAGTGACCGATATGGACGGTAATTACTCAATCTCTGTTCCGAAAGGAAAACAACTCGAAATCACTTATGTGGGTTACAAGAAGGAAGTAATCATTGCCAAGGAAGGCAAGATGACTGTCCAGTTGAAGGAAGATTCCAACATGCTTAACGAAGTGGTGGCTATCGGATACGGAACCGTAAAGCGCAAGGACGTGACGGGTTCGGTTTCTTCGGTAGGCAACACAGAACTCGTGTCGGTGCCTGTGGCTTCGCCTGTTGAGGCCATGCAGGGTAAGCTGGCTGGTGTGCGCGTCACCATGCCTGAGGGCAACCCCGACGCCGAGGTCATCATCCGCGTGCGTGGTGGTGGTTCTATCACACGCGACAACACACCTCTTTATATAGTAGACGGTTTCCCCGTCAGCAGCATCTCCGACATTCCTACCAGCGACATCGAGAGCATCGACGTGCTGAAGGACGCTTCCTCTACCGCCATCTACGGTAGCCGTGGTTCCAACGGTATCGTGCTTGTAACCACCAAGAGTGGTAAGGCTGGCAAGGTGACCGTGAACTACAATGCCTATGTGGGCTTCAAGAAGGCTGAGGACAAGGTAGACGTGCTGGGAGTGGAAGACTATCTGAAGTGGCAGTACGAATTGTCGAGCCTCTCCACAGGTGCCAATGCCGGCAAGTACCAGCAGGTTCTCGGCGGATGGGACAACATACCCAACATTATGAACTCGATGAAGACTACCGACTGGCAGGACGAGGTGTACGGACGCACCGGCAACGTGTTCAGCCATAATGTCAACATCTCGGGAGGTTCGGAGAAGTTGCGCTTTACAGCAGGATACAACTACATGAAGGAGAAAGCCATCCTGCTCACCTCTGACTTCTATCGCAGCAACCTGAACTTCAAGCTCAACTATGAGCCCAACAAGAAGACCAAGCTCGAGTTCTCTACCCGTTACTCACGCACCAAGGTGAACGGCGACGGACAGAGCGACGCTACCGGCGACCAGAACTCTGTGCCTTCAGGCTCTTTTGGCCGTATCCGCCACGCTGTGATGCAGTCGCCTCTGACAGGCTCAGGAAGCCTTCTCTTCGATGAGAGCAACATCGATGACGGACTGGAAGACCCAATTACAGCCCTCAACGACAACTACAAGAAACGTGTTCGTGAGAACTTCAACATGAACGGAGCTTTCACATGGAAGATATTGCCCGAGCTTACTTTCCGCACAGACGTAGGTCTCGACATTTACAACAACGACTTCCGTTACTTCTCCGGCTCTACTACCTATGAGTCGCAGAACAACACCCTGGCAGAATACAAGAACATGCCGCTTACTACACGTACCCAGGTGAACCGCCGCACCGTGCGCAACTCTAACACTCTGCAGTACGACTTCTCAAAGATTCTGCCCAAGGCTCACAGCCTGAACCTCATGGTGGGACAGGAGAGTATCGTAAGCCGCGAGACACTGGCAACAACACGCATAGAGGGATTCCCTTCATTCTACGATGCCGACATGGCTTTCCACCTCTCTGCACAGGGCACTCCTACACGTGCCAACGAGTTCTACTATCCCGACGACAAGATGGTGTCGTTCTTCGGACGTGCCAACTACAGTTTCTTGGACCGCTATCTGCTTACCGCCACTCTGCGTGCCGATGGTTCAAGCAAGTTCTCTAAGGACAACCGCTGGGGCTACTTCCCATCAGTGGCAGCCGGATGGCGCATTATCGAGGAGCCTTGGATGAAGTCGACACAAGACTGGCTGAGCAACCTGAAGTTGCGCTTGAGCTACGGTGTGTCGGGTAACAACAACATTCCTTCAGGACAGACCAGCCGTACCTATTCTATCAAGGAGAGCTCTTGGCTGCACCTGCAGAACTCATGGCTCACCACGGGCAACGCAATGAGCAACCCCGACCTGAAGTGGGAAACCACACATTCGCTCAACTTGGGTATTGACTTCGGTTTCTTCAACAACAAGCTCAACGGTTCGTTCGAGGTGTACAAGAACAACGTGAAAGACCTGCTCATGGAGATGCAGATCACAGGTAGCGGCTACAACACACAGTACCAGAACGTGGGCGAGACCAAGAACTCTGGTTTCGAGTTGACATTGAACTACGATGCCATCAACACCAAGAACTACGGTCTGAACTTCTCGTTCACACTCGGTCATAATACCAACGAGGTAGTGAGCCTCGGAAGCATGGACTCATACTCTAAGCCTTCTTACTGGGCAAGTACAGAAATTGGCTCCGACTACTTAGTGAAGCCAGGAAAGCCTGTAGGAACCATCGTTGGCTACAAACTGGCAGGAACAGGACGCTACGAGGTGGACGACTTCGAGGGTTACGATGCTGCCGCAGGAAAGTGGAAGTTGAAGGAAGGTGTGGCTGATGCCAGCGGTATTGTGGGCACAGTACGTCCTGGTACCATGAAACTCCTCGACAAGGACGGTTCAGGAACCATCAACGATGATGACAAGTTCGAGATCGGCGACGCCAACGCATGGGCTATAGGTGGATTCTCTATCGGTGCACGTGCCTACGGATTCGACTTCAACGCCGACTTCTCTTACAGCATCGGCAACGATGTTTACAATGCTGACAAGATAGACCAGACCTCTACACGTGGCGGTATCTGGCGCAACCTCAACACCACGATGGCAAGTGGCAAGCGCTGGACCAACGTAGACGAGAACGGCAACTTCATCAACGATGCAGCCAAGCTCGCCGAGATGAACAAGAACACCACTATGTGGTCGCCTTACACAACAAAGGCTGTGCTCACCGACTGGGCTATCGAGGATGGATCATTCCTCCGCCTCTCTACACTTACCTTGGGCTACACACTGCCTAAGACATGGATGCAGAAAATCTATGTTCAGAACCTGCGTCTATACTTTACCGCTTCAAATCTTTTCTGTATCACCGGTTACAGTGGTATGGATCCAGAGGTGGACTGCTGCCGCAACGTGCTGGTTTGTCCAGGCGTAGACTACTCGGCTTATCCAAGAAGCCGCCAGTTCATCTTCGGTCTTAATCTTACATTCTAAAAAACACTTAAAGGAAACATCGTTATGAAAATAAAATATGTATTTACAGCCCTGTTGGCTGGCGCTACACTCATGTCGTGCAACGACTATTTGGACGTAGAAAGCGAGTCACAATACAATGACAAGGTGGTGTTCTCTAACACCCCGCTTGCCGAGAATACGGTCATCAGCATCTACAGCTGGTTTGCCGCCACCAATTCTCACCGTGCGCGCTACATGCCTTACTATGGTATGAATACCGACGCCGAGTGCTACTTCGACATGGCGCAGCCTTCGTCGGACAACAAGACCTCGCTCTGCACTTACAGCGCTTTCTCTGCCAACAACTGGATGGCTTCAGGAAAAGACCCTAACGCCTTCACAGGCTTCTTCAACGGCATTGAGGCTGCCAACTGCTGCATCGAGGGAATACGTGCCTATGGCAATCCTGAGAGCAATGCCGACATGGCTTATCTCTTAGGCGAGTCGCTCACCCTGCGTGCGCAGTACTACTATGACCTCATTCGTGCCTGGGGCGACGTGCCAGCCCGATTCACATCGGTGAAGCAGAGCACCATCTACCTTCCCAAGTCAGACCGCGACGTCATCTACAAGCAGATTATTGCCGACCTGAAAGAGGCTGCAGGCTATCTGCCATGGCCAGGAAAGGCTGAGCGCACCAAGACGACAGAGCGAGTGAACAAGGCTTTTGCCTTGGGTCTGCGTGCACGCCTCATCCTCATGGCCGAGGGGTACAGCCAGCGTCCTACATCGCTCGACAATCCTACTGCTTATGAGGTGCGCCGCAGCAACGATCCTGAGCTCACCAGCACAGCCCTGCTGCAGGAGGCTTACGACGACCTGAAACTCGTCATCAGAGAGAGTGGACTCGCACTCGACGCCACTTACGAGCAGTTCTGGAACGACCTCGCTACTGACGTCATCACCATCGAAGGCTCACACAAAGAGTCTATCTTCGAGATTCCATTCAACGACGGACGTGGACGATTCTTCTATCACTTTGGTGTTTACCACAAGTCGAAGAGTCCACACTTGACCAAGACCAACTATGGCGGACAGAACATTCCTGCTCCTACACTCTACTATGAGTACGACAATGCTGACCAGCGCCGCGACGTGAACTGCGTGCCTTACAAGTACGATGACGGCTACACAATGGCCAAGTTGGGTGACAACGATGCTTCTGCTCCAAGTTTCAACTTCGGCAAGTACGACTATGAGCGCATGACCCGTACGGTGACTTCCAACGACGACGGTGTGAACCTGCCTGTACTCCGCTACGCCGACATCCTGTTGATGGCAGCTGAGATAGCCAACGAGCTGGAAGGTCCTGAGGCAGCTAAGCCTTACCTCAAGGAGGTTCGCAACCGCGCCTTTGCCGTAGCCGACCGCCCTGCCAACGTAGAGGCTTATGTCAACGCCATCAGCTCGAAGGCCGACATGCTGAAGGCCATCCAGAAGGAGCGCCTTCTCGAATTCCCTGGCGAGATGCTGCGCAAGCAGGACCTCATTCGCTGGAACTTGCTCGGAACAGCCGTAAGACAGACCGTGACCGACATGAGAGCGCTGCGCGACCGTACAGGCAAGTATGCTGACGTGCCTACAGTGGTTTACACACGCACCAATGCTGCTGGCAAGTTGGAGTACTATGGTTTGGCTAAGGGCGAGACAGCTGCTCCTGCTGGCGAAGGCTGGACAAGACTCGACTACGACTTCGTGTCTGCCACAGTGAAGGACAACATGCTGGTCAACTATTTTGCCAACGATCCTGACTCCCGTCAGTACTGGCCTATATTCGACTCAGACATCAATGCGTCGAACAATGCATTGATCAACAACTACGGATATTAAAATAACTCAACTTTCGCAAATGGGGGAAGTTAAAGGGAAGTTAGTGAAGTTAGAGGGAAGTTAAGGGACAAATGTCCTAAGTTTAAACTATAAGACTATTATTTCTTAACTTTCCGAACGACCGACGGGAGTGATAACAGCTTTAGCTTCTATCAATTTCCTCGCTTGCGAAACTTGAATTCAAATAATGAATTAACGGTAGGTTTTTAGTTATATATTAAAACAAAACGCAGGCCTCTCTGCCTCGTGAGAAGTGGAGAGGCTTTTTTCTTAAAATCTACTTTCGCAGGAATTGTTCCAGGGACAACAATTTTATTCCAGCAACAATATTCTCAATATTTTTCAAACCACTTAAAAACCGGGAAGCCTCATGAAGAAAGCAGTCTTTACTCTTATTTGCAGTCTTGCCTTTGCAGCAGGGGTTATGGCGCAGGATGCTCCGCTCGATGTCTCGAAGCGGGTGGCTGATTATCTGCTGAGCCATCACAACCACAACGTGTCAAAGGCACAGGACGGACACACTCACATCGACAGCTATTATCAGGAATGGAGATACGTGAATGGTGTGCTCGGAGTGGCGATGCTCAATCTTGCCGATGCGGCAGGTGAAAAGAAGTATGAGCAGTTTGTCAAAGAGAACTTTGACTTTTATTTCGAACCAAAAATACAGCGACAACTCAGGAAAGAATACGGATCGGGCGTGCGCGACAATGCGTGGCGCAGATTCTTCTCCATGTCGAGCCTTGACGACTGCGGAGCTATGGGCGCTGCCCTCTCCGAACTGGCACGACGATACAAAGACCAACGTTACGAGAATTATCTCGACAAGATAAGCCATTACATTCTTACTCAGCAGGAGCGTATTCCCGAAACAGGCATTTACTGCCGGGGAAGGGTGGGAGAGCGAACTCTCTGGCTCGACGACCTGTATATGTGTACTTCTTTCCTGGCTCATCAGGGAAGTCGCAAGGGTGCATCGTCCGACTTGTTGCAGAGAGCGGCAGAACAGGTATTGCTCTTCGACAGTCTGCTCTTCGACAACGACAAGCACCTCTATTGGCATTGTTTCTATTATGACACGACCCATGCCCACGGCACCGCCCACTGGGGAAGAGCCAACGGATGGGCGTTTCTGGCACAGGCTCTCGTGCTCGACAGATTGCCCGAAGAGCATCCTCTGCGAGACAGATTGCTGCAGTTGTTCCGAAAAAGAGTGGAAAACATCATCGCCTATCAGGACGCACAGGGCATGTGGCACCAGTTGCTCGACAAGCCTGATTCTTATCCCGAAACTTCCTGCACAGCCATGTTTGTCGCAGCCATTGCGCATGGTGTGAACAAGGGCTGGCTCGACAGCTCGTTTGCCTCTGTGGCGCTGCAGGGATGGAAGGCTGTCTGCAGTCAGATAACCCCTGAAGGACAAGTGAAGGGCGTGTGTATGGGAACAGGCATCAGCCGCGACTTGCCCTTCTACTACAACCGACCGGCTCCGCTCAACGATGCCCACGGACTGGGAGCCGTGGTGCAGGCAGGAATAGAAATCAATAACGTAACAACAAAAACAACAGAATAGATATGAAAAACTTAAAGCTAAAACTCACATTCCTGTCGCTGTGCGCCTTTGCTACAGCGGCTCATGCACAGCAAGTGAAAGGAAACAGCGTGCTCTACACATCGTCTCAGGGCAACATGCGCATCGAGATGTGTTCGGAAAGCATGTTCCGTGTAACCAAGGTGCCTGCACAGCAGATGCCTGATAATGAGAAGTGGATGGTGGTCAACTATAACTTCCCACAGGTGGATTTCAGCGTGGACGGCAAACAGATAAAGACCAGTAAGCTGCAGGTAAGCATTCAGGAAGCTCCCTGGCGCATACAGGTGGCTGATGCTTCGGGAAAGGTGCTCTACGAGGAGTTGACATCGGGCTGCAAGGACAGCATATATAATGAGGTGAAGATGAATCCCGACGAGCACTTCTTCGGCTTCGGTGAGCGCATGGATCGCATCGACCAGCGTGGACAGCGTGTTCACCTCAATGTGGAACTGGGACGGGGCTCAAAGCCTGCGGTAGGCGGCAAGGACATTCTGAGAGCCAACTACTGTCCTGTGCCTTTGATGCTCAGCAACAAGGGCTACGCCGTATTCTTCCATACTGCTGTGCCCAACGACTGGGATATGGGATGGACCAACAACGACAAGTACAGTTTCTCGGCACCTGGTGGCGACAACGACTATTATTTCATCTATGGCGAACAGTTGGAAACTTTGATTCACAGCTATCAGCAGCTCACGGGCGTGGCGCCTCTTATGCCACGTGCTGCCTATGGTCTGCACATCGGCTCGTACAGCGGTGGAACATGGCATCATGAGAGCAAGGCCAACGATACGTATGTGGTCAATCTCATCGACCGCCTGCGTCAGGAAAAGATTCCGTTCGACATGATGTGGCTCGACTCTACCTGGCGCCTCTTTGCCAAGTTGGGCAACGGAGGCTGTACCTTCGAGTTCCAGGATCAGTTTAAAGACCCAAAGGGCATGATCGACCATGCCTATAAGAATCATGTGGCAATGTTTGGTCTGCACATTCGTTCGCTGGTCGACAACGGCAAGCGCAACAATCTGCTCACCACAGCACAGAAGAAGGGACTCACCATTCAGGACGGTGGAACCAACGCCATCATCAACTTCTTCGACGACAAGGCTGTGGACTGGTGGTGGAAGAATGCAGCCAAGAAAGTGACCGACCTGGGAGCCAAGTTCTTCAAGACTGATGTGGGAAGCGCTCTGAACTACAACAATCCAAACATCGAGCAGAAGGCTGCCCACAACCTCTTCCCTATAGCCTATGCCAAGGCACCTTATGAGAACTTTGCCAAGCTCAACGGACAGCGTGGCTTCGACCACACACGCGAGGGTTATGCAGGTATTCAGCGCTATCCTTTCATCTGGGCTGGCGACTGGGGCTCGGAGTGGCAGTGGTTTGAACCTATCATCCGCGGAGGTCTTAACATAGGACTCTCTGGTGTCGGCTATTGGAGCCACTGTATGGGTGGATTCGAGCAGTATTCAGCCTACGACACCGACCTCTATCTGCGCTGGGTACAGATGGGAATGTTCTCGCCTGTGTCCATCCTCTTCGGTATGGATCATCCCCGTTATCATGCGCCATGGACTTATGGCGAGGAAGCACAGAAAATATTCATCCAGTACGACTCGCTGCGTTATGCGCTCCTGCCTTACATCTACACCAGCGCCTGGGATATGTACAAGACCAGCCGTCCGCTGATGACACCTTTGTTCTACGATCATCTGCAGGATGTCAATACCTATCAGATTTCAGACCAGTATATGTTTGGCCGCGACATGATGGTGTGTCCTGTAACAGTGAAGAACGCACTCTCGCGTCCTGTTTACTTCCCCGGTGGCGACTGGCTCGACTTCTGGACAGGTGAGCGCATCAGCGGACGCCAGTACAAGTCGTTCCTCACACCTATCGAGATCATGCCTATCTTCCTGCGCCGTGGAGCCATCATTCCCCGTCAGGAAGCCATGCAGTACGTGGACGAGCGCCCCAACACCAACATCTCGCTGCTCATCTATCCTTCCGAGCATTCGGTGTATGAAATGTACGAGGACGACGGCAAATCGCTCGATTATCAGAAGGGAGTTTATGCCGTCACCAAGATGGAGAGCCGACTGGCACAGAACGAGTGGATACTCAACATCACGACTCCCAAGGGAAACTACAAGCCTGTTTCGCACTACTACAGCGTAAGTGTTTACCTTGACAAGAAGCCTAAGCTCGTCACCGTAGCCGGCAAGTTTGTCGATGGATGGAAGTACGACGAGAAGTTGCGCTTACTTACCTTCGATGCAGGCGAGGGCGATATGGAAGTGGTTGTCAAGATGTAAAAACAAGACTTTTGGGGTTGAATACTTTGCCATGAAGCATATGGCTTTAACTTCTCCAACTACTCTAACTTCTTCATTTGCATTTATAAAGATATTACTATGTATAGAAACAGATTCTTCTTATCGGTTGCCGCCGTGCTTGCAGGTACGGTGGCAATGGCTCAGGGCTCTTACAAGGCTCTGAAGTTCAAGACAGCCACCTCGCTCTACAACTACGAGATGCTGCCAGTACACGCTCAGAACTATGAGCGCCAGCAGGCTTTCGAAAAGGCTTGCCAGTCGAAGGAAGCCATGCAGCAATACGTGAGCCAGTTGCGCAGTCGTTTTAGTCAGTTGGCTGGCGAAATGCCACAGCGTGGCAAACTCAATGCCAAGGTAGTGGGCTCGTTGAAGGGCAACGGCTTTATAGTCGAGAAGATTGTCTTTCAGAGCACGCCAGGCCGTTACGTCACAGCCCATCTTTATCTGCCCGAGAAGGTGCAGGGCAAGATTCCTGCCTGCATCGAGATGTGCGGACATGGACTCGACGGAAAGGGCACGGGTTCGGGAAGTGCTGAGCAGTTGGCTGTCAATGGTATTGCGTCCATGGTGGTCGATCCCTTCTCGCAGGGTGAGCGCCAGCAAACCATCGATGCACAGGGCAAGAATCTTACCCGTGGTGTAACTACCGAGCATACACTCATTGCTCCGGGCTTCATCCTCCTTGGCAGCAGCCTTGCCGCACAGGAGTTTTTCGACAACAGTCGCGCCATCGACTATCTGCTCAGTCGTAAGGACATTGATGGCGACAAGATTGGTTGTTATGGCTTCTCGGGAGGCGGCACGCAGTCGTCTTATCTGGCTGCTCTCGACGACAGGGTGAAGGCAAGTTGTGTGGGATTGTTCTTCTCGTCGCGCGAAAGAACCTTAGAGACTCAAGGCCCAAGCGACGGATGTCAGTGGATTCCAGGCGAAGGACGCGAGCACATCGAGATAGCCGACATGGCGATGATGAATGCGCCAAAGCCTTTCCTGATTCTTGACGGACGTTTTGACTTCGTTGACCATTGGGGAGCCTTGCGTGGCTATGAAGAGGTGAATCGTTGCTACAGTCTGCTGGGAGCGCCCGACGCTGCCGAACAGTTTTATTACGACGACGGACACGCCATTCCCAAGCCCAGCCAGGACAAGATGGTAAGCTTCTTCCGCAAAGCTCTCTTGGGCGACGCACAGGGCGAGGTGAAGCCTTATACTTACTGGCGTAGTGACGACATGAGTTGCACCAAGGCTGGACAGGTAAACTTGGAATACAAGGATGCGCTCAGCTCCATGCAGGAGTGTGAGGCACAGATGGACAGGCTGTCAGCCCAGCGCCAGGCTTTCTGTTCGCAGTCGGCCGACAAGGTGAAGGATGGCATTCTAAAGCTGTTGGGACTTTCCGGACTGAACGACCACTGGAATGCTATTGAGACTCGCCACGAATCGCAGCGCGACGTGGAGGAATATCGTTATCAGCTCGATTGCGAAGGTCAGTATCCTGTTCCTGTCATCGTCAGGATTCCGTCGGTTGCCAATCAGCAGTCGAAGGTTTGCATCCATCTTGCAGATGCAGGAAAGGCAAGTCTGCTGATAGAGATCGATCGTCGTGATGTATTCTCCGACGGCACGATTCATGTCTATGCCGACCTGCGAGGTTTTGGTGAGACGAGCGACATTTTCGAGTACAACCTTTCCAAGTATTGGAATACTCAGTATCGTTCTGCTGTAACTGCCCTTCATGCAGGCAAACCGCTCATAGGTCAGCGTGTGCAGGATTTGCGCACCATTCTCAATTTCTGTTCGGCTGACGAAAAGTTGAAGGGTCGCCAGATTACAGTCAAGGCTGACGGAATGAACGCAGTCGTAGTGATGCACGCTGCTGTGCTCGACGAGCGATTGGCTGGTGCCACACTCACCCGCACATTGAAGACCTGGCGCAATTACATTCAGCACCCCGTGCAGTATGACATGATGTCGAACGTCATTCCCGGTGTCTTGCGCTGTTACGACATTCCCGATCTTCTTTCGTTGGCAAAGGGAAGGGTCGTTATCCAGGACTAAACGCAGTATTAAGACTCCTGTTTTCGACGTAAGGAATTTTGAAGCCATCCTCGCCCGACAAGTGCTCGTGGAATGGCAGCTGAAAAGAGACCAACAGCCTGGGAGAGGAAAGCTGACTGTGGGCTGAAAAGCGTCTCAGTCTCAGTTGTCTCAGTTGTCTCAGTTATTTTTAAGAGGGGTTCAAACTTCCGTTTTTGTTCTTTTTTCTTTACTATATTATTATATAACTATTTAATATATATATAGTTATAATATATATAATATAATAAAAATTGAAAAAATGAAAACACACAACCCTCTTAAAAATAACTGAGACTATTGAGACTGAGACGGCAGACCACTTAGCTTCTTCTCTAAAAGGCTAATAATCAGTTGTTTACCAAGAAGCGAAAAGGTAAATATGAAGTATGACGTCTCAAAAAAAACTGCCCAAAGGTGCTAAAACTGGGAAATATGAACGAAAATAGTGCCATTTTTACTCTCACAGGCGTCAAAAATCATTTTCCCTCAGTTGGAGGCAGTAAGCTGTCCAACTGGGAATTTTCTTTCAAATATTTTAGTACGCATTTCATTTGTTTTCCAAATTATTTTTTTATCTTTGCATAAGATAAGCTGCATCTCAGCAAAACATTCAAGCAAGCTTGATGTTCTGCATTCGATTTGCATTATCTTTGCATAAGATAAGCTGCACTCGGCAATTTGAAAGCAAGCTTTCATTGCGCTCATTTGCATTATCTTTGCAAAACATTCAACACTTAAAAACTCAATAACAATGAAACATTTGGATTTTTCACTCTTCACATTTTTTGCCTTGCTGATATTCTCTCAGCCATCTTTCGCCCAGAAACCGAATGCGAAACAACTGCCTGTGCGAGAGAATTACGAGTGGCAAGGTGAGTTGCCCGTTTACGTCGAACAACTCAAACAGGAACTCACATACCCTATGGCATGGGGTAACAGTCCTATCAAAAACTTTGCAAAATGGAAGAAGGCTGCCCGTCAGAAGATATTTGAATGTATGATGACACCACCTCGCCGAGCCAAGTCGTGGGACATGAAGGTGATAGCCGAAGAACAACGAGATGGCTATCGTGCACAGAAAATCAGCTTCTGTGTCAACGCCTATGCCCGCATCACAGCCTATCTTCTTATACCCGACGGCAAGGGTCCTTTCCCTGCCATCAATGCCCTCCATGACCATGGAGCCCACCTCTACATCGGCAAGGAGAAGATGATACGTCCCTTTGATGTCGACACCGCCGTTGTCGCCGACGCTGATGCATGGGCAAAGAAGTTGTACGAAGGTCAGTATCTTGGCGACTATCTTGCCCGTCATGGCTATGTAGTCTTCTCTGCCGACGCACCTCTTTGGGGCGAGCGTAGCCGTAAGGAAGGTATCGACCGCAATAAGTATGATATTATCGCCGGCAACATGATGATGCTTGGACGCGACCTTTCAGCTTTTATGACTTACGACGATATGGCTGGAACCGATTTCCTGTCTACTCTCCCTATGGTCGAAAAGGACAGGATAGGATGTGTGGGATGTTCTATGGGCGCATACCGTTCCTGGATGCTTGCTGCCCTCTCCGACAAGATCAAGGCGAGTGCCAATATCTGCTGGATGATCACTACCGACGATCAGCTTACCCTGCGTTATGGACGAAAGGAGAACGGAGGGTTTGCCAACTGCATTCCTGCACTCCGTCAGTACCTCGACTATCCTCACATCGCCTCCTTGGCTTGTCCTCATCCTTCTCTCTTTATTAGTGGCACCCTTGACCATCTTTTCCCCGTCCCCGGAGTCAAGAAGGCTTTTGCGCAGATGCATGCTGTATGGAACAGCCAACATGCAGACTCTCTCCTTACCACCGAACTTTGGGACGTGCCTCATTCCTGCGGACTTCGCATACAGCAAAAGATTCTCCAATTCCTTGACCAAAACCTTTGATGAAGGAATGAAAGGGACTTCCTGTAAATGAACACGCCAAGTGTCTCCTATAAGCAGCACGTCCTGGGTTAGGAGTTTTCGCCCTTACATGGCGTTCCAACTGGACAGGTCGAAGTTTTTTCGGATGAAGCGAAGAAGGCTTTCAAATTTCTCAATATTGAAATTTGAAAGCCTTCTTTTTCTTCTTAAACAATTTCGGTTGCAGCCAATATCCCAATTTGGTACACAGAATTCCGATGCAGGCTCCCGCCACGACATCGTTCAGATAATGCCGGTTGTTGTAGACTCGCAGATAGCCTGTCAGCGCAGCCATGGCGTAGCCCGAATATCCTATCCATGGCGACACGTCCTTATATTCTTGATACAGCATCTCTGCACCCATGAATGCCCTCGCCGTATGACCCGATGGAAATGACCTGCAGTCTCTGCCGTCGGGTCTTTCCTCGTTTACAGCCGCCTTCATGCCGAACGTAATGAGTCCCAATGAAGCGTACGACAGCGCTATGATGCCCAGGCGTTCTTTAGGTTCGTTTTTCCCCTTTACGCCTGCTAACCTCAAGCCCCAGGCCGTTGCCATGGGTGCAAACTGCAATACTTCGTCAGCCCTCAGATGATGCCTTCCCTCAGCCGACAGCCCTTTCTGAACCTCGCGCTTCTGTTGCGCAAACCAACCATGGTTTTGAACATACAGCGCAGCCAGTCCTGTTATGACTACAGGTACCAGTACGTCCTTCGGTCGCAGCACGGGTTTGCAGTCTGCCGTCATCATGGGGGCGGGCAATGGTCTTGTTGCGGCTACAATAGAGTCGGTCTGTACTGTTTCCGTTGTTTCCAACGAGTCCGCCGACACCATGGCAGAATCCTGCGCCCACAGCACAGAGTTGCAACAGCACCAGCAAACAAGTCCCAGCAGAACCCTCCGTCGTAGGCACGAAGGCAAAAGAACTGATAAATCCATCATCATTTTGAATGTATAAAAAGCCTATTTTGTGTGCAAAAGTACGAAAACTTTTTGATTATCAAGAACTTTTTACTAACTTTGCACCCGAATTTAGACAAGTATCAGGCAGCCAGTCGCCTTTTAGCATAGGACAGGACAGCCTTGTCGCAAGCGTTTTCGGAAGGATATTGCACCCTATTAATGGCTGGGAGGGTGAATTCAGCCTTCTGCATTGAATACATTAATAAGGTAAAAAAGATTTGAAAACATTTTTAGAATTAGGCGTCAGCGAGGACATTCGCCGCGCTATTGAGGAGCTTGGATTCGAGAATCCAATGCCCGTACAGGAAGAAGTAATCCCCTATCTCTTAGGCAACAAAAACGATGTCATCGCGTTGGCGCAGACAGGAACTGGTAAGACTGCATCCTATGGCATTCCTGTCATTCAGAAGACCGATGCTAAGAACAAGCAGACACAGGCCATTATCCTGAGTCCTACCCGTGAGCTTTGTCTCCAGATAGCCGATGATCTTAACAGTTTCGCCAAGTACATCGACGGACTCCACATTGCTGCAGTCTATGGCGGAACCGATATAGGCAGTCAGATACGCACCCTCAAGCATGGTGTACAAATCATCGTAGCCACACCTGGTCGTCTTCTCGACCTCATCAATCGTGGCGTGGCTCAGTTGGAGCATGTGAACAATGTTGTATTGGATGAGGCTGACGAGATGCTCAATATGGGTTTCTCCGAGAGCATCAATGCCATCTTCGAGAATGTACCAGCGGATAGAAATACACTTCTCTTCTCTGCTACTATGAGCAAGGAGATAGAGAAAATAGCGCTCCACTATCTCCACGACCATAAGGAGATAGTTGTAGGCTCACGCAACGAGGGTGCCGAGCACGTCAATCACATCTACTATCTGGTGAACGCCAAGGACAAGTATCTTGCCCTGAAGCGTGTCGTAGACTTTTATCCCCGCATCTTCGCCATTATCTTCTGTCGCACCAAGTTGGAGACACAGGATATTGCCGACAAACTCATCCGCGATGGTTATAATGCAGAGGCTCTTCATGGTGACTTGAGTCAGCAGCAGCGCGACCTCACCATGCAGAAGTTCCGTAATCACAATGTGCAGTTCCTTGTGGCCACCGATGTTGCTGCCCGAGGACTTGATGTCGAAGACCTTACTCACGTCATCAACTATGGACTCCCCGACGATATTGCCAGCTACACCCATCGTAGTGGACGAACAGGTCGTGCCGGAAAGAAGGGTACCTCGATCTCTATCATCCACACCCGTGAGAAGTTTAAGGTAAGACAGATAGAGAAACAGATAGGCAAAGATTTTATTGACGGCACCCTTCCTACTCCCGAGGAGATTTGTAAGAAACAGCTCTTCAAGACTATGGACGACATCATGAAGACCGATGTTGACGAGGATCAGATAGCTCCTTACATGGCAGAAATCAACCGCCAGTTCGACTACATCGACAAGGAAGACATCATCAAGAAGATGGTTACCATCACCTTTGGTAAGTTCCTCGACTATTATAAGAACGCTCCTGAGATAGTCAAGCCCGAAACCGGCAAGGGCTCTCGTGGCTCTCGTGGTGAGGGTAGAGGCTCAGAGGGTCGTGGAAAGGTGTCTAACGGTCGCCGCAAACACGAGGCTGAGGCTGGATACAAGCGTCTCTTCATCAACTTAGGTAAGGCCGACGGCTTCTATCCTGGCGAGATCATGCAGTATCTGAACAAGCATGTGAAGGGTCGCCAGGAGGTAGGACATATCGACTTGCTCTCTAAGTTTGCCTACATCGAGGTTCCCGAGGAGGATGCCAAGCGTGTGATGAAAGCTCTCAACGGCACAGAGTACAAGGGCCGCACCGTTCGTTGCAACGATGCCGACGAAGAGGGTCATGGACGTAGTGCCCGTGGCAGTCGTAGCGAGAGCCGTGAGAGCCGCAAGGGCGGCAAGGGCAGCGAGAGCAGAGGCAAGGGGAAAGGCAGTCGTGCAGAGAGTCGTAGCCGCAAGCCTCGCAGAGAAGAGGAGACTGGCGACTGGCGTCAGTTCTTCCAGCACAACGACAACGTTAAGTTCAAGGGCGAGGAACCCAACTTCGAGGAAGAAGGCTGGGCACGCCGCCGTCCTAAGAAGAAGTAGTCGCCTTAGCGACAGAACTCGCATGTAAAAGTACTGAATTTTAGCCTTTTTCTATATTGGAAAGGGCTAAAATTGCAGTCATAATCCTTCTGTATAAATATTCATTGCCTAACAGGACTTAACTGTGAAAAAATAATTTCCCAGTTGGAAAAAATTTTTTTTCCAGTTGGGCAGATTCCTTTTCCCAGTTGGTGCGTGTTTTTTGGGGTGATTATGGAATAAATATACGGTATAATTATTCTTTTATTTTCTCAATTTTCACAAGTGGTTCAAGCACACCCTGAAGGGGCTAAGAGCTTCTGCCCTTCAGGGCGTGTGGTGCTTACTTGCGAAAGTTCTGTAATCTAATCCGATGTTGTTTCGCCAACTGAGGAAGCAAAAATGCGCCAACTGAGGAAGTAAAAATGCGCCAACTGAGGAAATAAAAATGCGCCAACTGAGGAAATTTAAAAATAATATTGTATCTTTGCATCTGTAAATCAGTTTATTTAGGATATGGAATATAAACATAGAATAGCAGACAAACTGCTTGCAAAAAAAATAGAAAGTAAAGGCGCCATCCTTATAGAAGGTCCAAAATGGTGTGGTAAGACAACTACAGCTGAGCAACAAGCTGCCAGTATCTTGTATATGGATAATCCTGCTTCACTGGAAACGAACCTACAGATGGCGGAGATAGACCCTTCTGTACTCCTCGAAGGAAAGGCTCCGCGACTTGTGGATGAGTGGCAATTGGCTCCAAAGCTTTGGGATGCAATCCGATTTGAGGTTGACCATCGCCGTGAAGTGGGGCAATTTATATTAACGGGGTCTGCTGTTCCTGCAGATGAGAAAGATATGCATCATTCTGGCACGGGAAGGTTTAGTTGGCTCACGATGCGCCCAATGAGCTTATATGAATCTGGAGAATCGAATGGAAAGGTGAGTTTGGCTTCTTTGTTTGAAACGCCAAGCAAGATAGTTGCGACTAATCAGTTGAAAATAGAAGACTTAGCCTATTTGATATGTCGTGGAGGGTGGCCTTTTGCTTGTAATTTGCAAGGAGATGCTGCGTTGAGTCAGGCTTTTGACTATGTGGATGCTGTCATTAAAAAAGATGTCGTAAGGGTAGATGGGGTAAATCGCAATACCACCACAATAAGGTTGCTGTTGCGCTCTTACGCTCGTAACCAAGCTTCACAAGCGACAATAGGAACCATAGTGGCTGATATGATGACAAATGATGAAAATGAAATTAGTGTGAAGACAGCAGGAAATTACCTGGAGGCTTTGCGTAAGATTTTTGTCATCGAAGATTCTGTGGCTTGGAATCCTAACTTGCGCTCTAAAACAGCTATTAGAACAGCAAACACTCGTTATTTCATAGATCCATCAATAGGCACTGCGGTGCTTGGACTTGGTCCAAAAGATTTGATTAACGATCTCAATACCATGGGACTCTTCTTTGAGACACTTTGTGTTAGAGACTTGCGAGTATTTGCTGAGGTTTTAGATGGTGAGGTTTATCATTATCGTGATAAGAATGGCTTGGAGTGTGATGCAGTGATACATTTACGTAATGGTAAGTATGGCTTGGTTGAAATCAAGTTAGGAGGTGATAAGCTTATCAACGAAGGTGCGGAGAATCTATTGAATTTAGCTGGTAAAATCAATACAGAGAAGATGAACGACCCTTCTTTTATGATGGTACTTACAGGTACAGGTGATTTCGCTTATCGACGTAAAGATGGTGTTTACGTTGTTCCTATAGGATGCTTGAGAGATTAAATGCCAACAATATAAGCTGTAAAGAATATGGTTTTAAACCAACCATTTAAATAGATAAGCGATGACAGGAAAGATTGGAAGAAAGAAGGTGTTGAAGTTTCGCGACTTCCCAGCACGTTACCATGATGATGTGTTCTTCGTGGAGCATGGGTATGATGAAGAGTTGAACCTTTCCATCATCAACCATCTTGTGGATATACAAAAGTTATTTGACGGAAAGTCGATACATTTTAATTACTTTCCATTTTTAGGTTCGCATATTAATAAGGTTGCCCTGTATAGTTATCCAACGCTGAATCAAGGAGACTTGAGTTTTTCTGTTTCCTCCGATTTGCTGTTGCCTCTATTGGTAGAAGATAAGGATAGAGAGAAGTTCCGTCCAAGCATCTTGCAGTTAGATCATGAGGAAAATGGCGTATATTATGTCAATGCCTATTCTTTGACAATAGAGCGTGATGAGGATTTTATGCCCTTGATGCAAGTGGTGTATGATAAGTTGTTGAATTACAAAGTATTGTACAGCTCTATAGGTAAGAGTCCTTACAATCCTTTTGATCCGACACCTTTAACAGCCGACGATACTTTCAGTTATGATATTCGTCAGAAAATGAAAGAGGTCTATAAGCAAGTACAGGACTTGCGCCTTAGTGGTGTAAGCGATTGGGTGTTGAAGCAATATTTCTTTCCACCAAAGGAGTTGAGCCGAATGGTTATCACGGAGAACTACGACATCGTTTTGCCCGATTATCATGATATGGTTATCAAGATGGAGCCATTGGTAAAGGCGGTGTATATCCTCTTCTTGCGCCATGAGAAAGGCATTCTCTTCAAGTGTTTGTCTGATTATCGAGAAGAGCTATACAACATTTATGTGGATATTCGTAGAAAATCGAATACTGGCGCACATCTCTGCGACGAGAAGATTCGCCAGAGCATTGAAGCCTTGACGAATCCGCTGTCTAATTCCATCAATGAGAAATGTGCTCGTATTCGCCAAGTTTTCACCCTGCAATTTGATGAAAGTTTAGCCAAGAGTTATGCGATTGATGGTTTGTGGGGAGAGCCTAAGAAAATAGCACTTGATAGAAAACTGGTGGAGTGGAAGTGATGTTTCTTATACATGTTTCCTATATAATAGGTAAATTCCGATGGCAACTCAGACGCTCGGTTCGAGGTTAGGGTTGCCTTTTTTCTTCAAGTTCTTCTGGTGTTTTCTTTTCTGAACATAATACGACAATGAGACCAATAATCACGTTGATAAGTGAAATACCAAAGGCCCATCCGAAACCAATCTTTCTGTTTCTTCCGAGGCAACCTACGCCGTATGCCAATGCAACAGCAATTACTATAAAAAAGAGTCTGTCCATATTTTACTTTATTTGTTTATTTTTGAATTTTGTCGCAAATATAGTGAAAGGTTTGGGTTGGGACAAGTGTGTTTGCTCCACAAGCCTTGTGGAGGTATGATTTTTCCTAATAATGACATCTGTTTACAGGAAAAGAACTAACTTTGCTATCTCATAAGTATTATTTTTTAAATGTTATAGCTATGATAATTCCTTTTATATCAGTATTGGCAGGCATCAGTTTGATGTACTACATTCGGCAGAGAAAGGCAGAGAAAGAGATGGATGAGATAGTAAGTTCCCTTCCTTCTGTTAATAAAGAACATTCATCATTGGGCGCAAGGGACTTGTGCTTGGAATTGCTTCATCAGCTAAATTGTGAGGTGGAGCAGGAGGGTGATGATATATACTTCACCTATCAGAATGAACATTTTATGATAGAGGCTTCGAATGAGTGCCATTTTATTGTAGTTTGGGACCTTTGTTGGTACATGAAAAGTTTGGAAAATCAAGAGGAGGTTGAACAGGTGAAAGAAGTTGTCAATCGTGTAAACAGTATAAACTGTAATATAGTCCTCTATTATGAGGATAGAGAGGCTAATACTTTGAATGTAGTATCTAAGTCTTATCATTTGTTAACACCAGATATTCCAAATCCCAAGGCTTATTTGTCTGTAATCTTTTCAAATTTCTTTGAGACAAAACAATGCTTTAGGAAAGAATTGGATTGTGACTAAGTGACGGTAAAAAGCCACATCATTTATGAACTTCAAAATCAAACCAGTTTCCTCTAAGGGGGAAGTGCTCTATAGGGAATATTCCTGCTCAGAAACGGCATTTGAAAATTGGGGACAAAAGAATTTTGATTTGAGATAATAATGAAGGCGTAAATTAGCAATTGATATCAAATAAGGCGAAAAGTTGAGTGAAGCTTTTGGCGTTTTAATTATCTTTTGTAACTTTGAGGGCGAAAATAACTGACAAGGTAAGCCTATGCAATATCCATTAATATCAGAATATGTGAGAGCCATACAAGATGCAAGTAGCAATCTTGATAAATTGGCTCATTTGGTACCAGTGCAAGATGATCATGGTGAGCCATATCGTAGCAGTGGTGCCTTTGCCGTCGTGTTCAAAATGAAAGATGAACAGACAGGGAAATGCTATGCCTTAAAGTGCT